>Ga0154382_121_pt4 | contig 9687 bp, 9 predicted proteins | sample RifGroB1_FD_105626 | JGI IMG/M metagenome (GOLD analysis project Ga0154382, IMG submission 105626) | Bdellovibrionales bacterium GWB1_55_8 | reverse complement strand
CCGCTTCATGGCGGAGCAGCTTCTGAAAATGTTCAGGAGTGCCGCCTTCCACTTCCAGCATCATCTTCCGTTCGAGGGTGATGAGTCTGGGATGAGCCAGGTAAAACGGGACCGAAATGGCAAGCATCCCTTCCGGGCTGAACCATTCGTCCCCGAAGTAAAGCTTCGGCTTGAATCGAAGGCCCCGCGCCGAAAGCTCCTCGTGAAGGAAAAGAGCGCGTGCACCTGTTTCCGTGTCCTCGAGTCTGAGTCCGAGGTCGCAGATGCGCAATTTAAGGAGCTCTTCATCCTTTGCGTTGGCCCACGCGGGATCGGAGTGCATGAGAACAGTGTATCAGATCTCTTGCCCGTCGCTCATGCCCTTTTCGCCCCAGACCATTGCGGCAAGGCTTGCCACCACCGATCCAAGGGCTCCGGCTTGAACAGAAAGCGTTTCCGCGGACGCGGCGACCTGCTGGGAAACGCTCGAATTCTGATGGGTCACCTGGTCCAGCTGACCCATGGCTTTGTTGATTTCCGTGATTCCATGCGCCTGCTCCCGTGAAGCGGTCGCGATTTCCCCGACCATGTGGTTCACGGAATTCACCTGCTGGAAGATGTCTTCGAGGATCTTCCCGGTCTGCTCGGCAATCCGCGTGCCGGTTTCCACCTTGCTTTTACCGGCAGCTATGAGGCGCTCAACCTGTGCTTTTGTATCGCTGACGATCCCTTCGACCTTTTCGGTGCTGGCCTGAAGCATGTCTGAGATTTCCTTGGCCGCGTTGCCGCTCATTTGCGCCAGGTTCCCGACTTCCTCGGCCACGACCGAGAAGCCCTTTCCATGTTCGCCGGCACGCGCGGCTTCGACTGAAGCATTAAAGGACAGCAGTTTCGTCTGAAACACGATGTCGTTGATGATCTGGGTCTTGTTGCCGATTTCCGAGATGATGGTGATGATTTCCGCGATTCGCCGATTGCTTTCCTGGATGGCGGTCATGATTTCCGAGTTGCTGTCGTTGATCTCGTGAATGGCCTGCATCATTTTCTGAGATGCCTGTTTTCCTTCTTCCGCCACGTGCGAGCTGGTTTGCGCGGCCGATCCCGATTTGTGCGCATTATCAGCGCTTTTGCTCACCATCGCGCTCATCTCCTCGACAGAGGAGGCGGTCTCCTGCAGCGCCGCAGCCTGCTCGCTCGATGATTGGGCGAGCTCGTGTGATGCCGAGGCGATGTTCTGGGCTGCATCTCCGGTCTGAGATGCTTCCTTCTTCAGAACCCCGATTGCCTCCTCGAGAGGTTTTGAAATCGATCTGCCCATTTTTTTTGCGCCAAAAAGAACTGTCAGGACGAGTAGTCCAAGAACTGCCGCGGTCGCGGCGGCACCGCCGAAGGAGATTTTCTCAAGCGCCGTGAATCCCTCGCTCATTTCCTTTTCCGCGACCTCCTCTGCAATGCCGAGGAGTTTGCTCACTCTATCGAAAACCGGTGTGTAGCTGGCGCGATAAAATTCGAGAACCTCTTTCAGGGGTTTCGTGCGCACAAGCTCCCGGATCTGCGTGTCGAGAGGGTCGAGGTACTTCACATCAAAAGTCGACAGCTCTTCCAGCGTGGGAGCGACGGCCGGGTTGGTTAAAGCGGCTTTCAATCTTCCGAAATGCTCCACGGCACTTTCGTCGGCCGCCTTCTTTTCATCCCAATATTTTTCGGACGGATCGGAAATGTAGCGTACGACCGCGACTCCCATCTTGAGGTAGTCGATCTCCAGGGCCTCGATCATTCGATGCGCCTCGCTCGACTGCTGAGTTGTTTTCTGAGTGCGAAGGAGGCTCACGGTTGCCGTGAGGTACACGGCCAGGGTGAGCAGCCCCCCTGCGGTGGCTACCCAGCCGAATGCTTTTGTTTTCTTCCCGATGGACCATTGTTGTATCGACATGCCGTCTCCAAGATGTGTGAGCCTTGAGTATGAAGGCGTATCGACATCCTGGGTGGAATTTTTAAGAAATTATCAAGAGCGAGCGGCTTAAGCGCGCGCTTACCAGCTCACTTGGTAAAGATTCCCGTATTTTTCCTTCAGGTAAGAATCAAAGTGTTTTGGATTGAGCGGTTCACCGCTGATCCTCGCCGCCAATTCGTGGGCAGGATAGAGGCGCCCGTACTGATGAATATTCTCATTCATCCATTTTTTGATGGGCAGGAGCTTCCCCGTGCTGATCTTCTTCCTGAAGTCCGGCATGGATTTCCTGAGGGTTGCTGTCCATTGCGAGGCGTAGAGGTTGCCAAGCAGATACGTGGGAAAGTATCCGAACCCTCCGAAGGACCAGTGCACGTCCTGAAGGACGCCTTCTGAATCTTTCTTCGGTTTCAGGCCCAGATAATTCTTCATTTTCGAATTCCACGCTTCCGGCAGGTCTTCGACCGAGAGGTCTCCGGAAAAGAGCGCCTGTTCCAGTTCGTAGCGAACGACAATATGAAGGTTGTAAGTCACTTCGTCGGCCTCCACGCGGATCAGGGAGGGTCTCACGGCGTTGACCGCAAAATGAAAATCATCGAGTTTCGTCGTTCCGAGCGCTTTCGGGAAGGCTTTCTTCGCGGACGGAAAGAAGTACTGCCAGAATTCACGACTGCGTCCGACCTGATTTTCCCAGAAGCGGGATTGTGATTCGTGAATTCCGAGCGATACGGCTTCTCCTAGCGGCGTGCCCATATGCCGACGCGGCAACCCCTGCTCGTAAAGAGCGTGGCCACACTCGTGGATGATTCCGAAAAGGGAGCTGGGAAGCCAGCGTTCCTCATAGCGAGTGGTGATTCGAACATCGTCAGCGTCAAAGCTCGTGGTGAAAGGATGAACCGAGCGGTCCAGTCTGCCCGCGGCCAGATCGTAACCCATGTGGTCCATGACAAACCTGCCGAATTTCTCCTGGGCGGCATCGGGGTAGATTTTTTGCAGGATCGCGAATTTCGGTTTTTTCCGCGACCCCTGAATTGCCTCGAGCGCGGCTCTGGATATGTCCCTCGCTTCCGAAATGATTGGATTCAGGAATTCGACAGTCGCTCCGGGCTCAAAATCATCGAGAAGAACGTCATAGGGAACCCGTCCCCCCGGAACGCCGCGGGCTAGGGCCTCCTGGGTCTTCAGTTCAATAAGGCGCTTGAGAGAAGGCGCGAAGTCGCGGAACCGATTCTTCTTTCTCGCTTCGCTCCAGGTCGCGTGGGCTTTTCCCGCTGTTTCGGAGATCTCACGAACCAGGGAAGCCGGGACGTTCACGGCCTTGTCCCGATCGCGCTTTGCTTCGCGTACCAGCGCTTTTTGTTCGGCGGAGAGGCTTGATTCGGCTTGAAGGGCGCTGATCCATTCACCCAGTTGCTCACTGGTCTGCTTTTCGTGCGCGAGTGAGGCCAGAAGCGCCATTTGGCGGGATCTCGCCTCATTACCCTTTTCCGGCATGTAGGTCTGCTGATCCCATTCGAGGACCGCTTTCGCGAAGCGGAGGTCATGAATTTCCTGAAGCCTTGGCACGAGCTGATCATAGCGTTTAGTCATGGAGGAATTTCTACAAAATAGGACCCTGTTCGTCCAGTTGTTAAGCTTATGTTAGTTATGGTTTTCGCTGAAAACTCGATTAAACTCAGTGGTACGTCTTACAACCTGGCAAGGTGGATCCTGCATGTCCGATTCAAGTTCAGATAAAAAAACAGATGCGCAAAACTGCGCTATGGATGCAAACAGCACGCATGACGCATATGACAGCTTCGCAGCTGCCACGGGCGCTGGTACTGACGTTTCGCGTCGCGATTTCGTGAAGTTCTGCACGACCATTGCCGCGACGATGGGGCTGCCTCTTGGAATGGCGCCCCGAATCGCGGAAGCACTGACGGCGGCGCCCAGGCGTCCGACGGTGCTCTGGTTATCGCTGCAGCAATGCACCGGCTGCTCTGAAACTCTTCTCCGGTCGACTCACCCGACCCTTGAGAAACTCATTCTGGATATGATCTCGCTCGATTATCACGAGACCTTGAGCGTGGCTGCGGGACATCAGGCGGAAGCTGCCCTTCACACTTCGATGAAGGAGAACAAGGGAAAGTACATTCTTGTCGTCGATGGCTCGGTTCCGATGAAAGATGGCGGTATTTACGTCAAAATCGGCGGCCGCCCGGGCATTGATATTTTACGTGAACTCGCGGCGGACGCAGCCGCAGTGATTGCGATCGGCTCTTGCGCGGCGTGGGGAGGTCTGCCGGCCTCCGGTCCCAATCCGACCGGGGCCGTGGGCATCAGTGAAGCACTGGGCGGAAAAACGGTGGGGAACATCCCGGGTTGCCCACCTAATCCGAATAATTTCCTTTCGACGGTGATTCACTTTCTCACCTTCAAGAAACTTCCGGAGCTCGACAACCAAGGGCGCCCGAAGTTCGCCTATGGCCGGATCATTCATGAAAACTGCGAGCGCAGACCGCACTTCGATGCGGGCCGTTTCGCGCATGAGTTCGGAGACGAGGGGCATCGAAAAGGCTATTGCCTTTACAAACTCGGCTGCAAAGGGCCTGAAACCTACGCCAATTGTCCGGCGGTGCTTTTCGGGGATACCGGCGCGGGTACCTGGCCTGTCGGTATCGGGCATCCCTGTTTTGGCTGCACTGAAAAAGGTGTCGGTTTCACGGTTCCGCTCCACACGACAGCGAAGTTGAAGTACGTGACCCCGCCCGCGGGCTATCCGCACATCGTCGAGGAACAAGGGGGCGGTGCGGGGATTGCGGCTACAGCTCTGCTCGCCGGAGTGGCCGGGGCCGCGATCGGTGCCGGCGCGGTGCTGGCCAATAATCTGGGCAAAGGCGAAAAGTCCGTGACCGAAGCTGAAGACCCGGATGCAGGCGAGCAGGGCAAGAAGGAGTGACCATGAAACGCAGGGAATTCCTCAAGTCGGCCGCAAGCGCCGTCGGTACGGGGATTCTTCTGGCGAGCGACGTTAAATCCGCTCTGGCCAGGGAACCCAAGAAGGACTCCGAAAACGCGGTGGGGCTGCTTTATGATTCCACAACGTGCATCGGCTGCAAGGCCTGTGTGTGGGCCTGCAAGGAGGCTAATGGAATGCCTCCGGAGCACAGCTCACCTGATCAGCTTTGGGATGATCCCGTGGATCTCTCTTCGAAGACGCTGAACATCATCAAGATGTACAAAACCGGAACTGGGCTTGAGAAAAACCGCGAGAACGACGGTTTTTCCTTCGTGAAGCGCCAGTGCATGCATTGCACGGACCCGGGTTGCGTCTCGGCCTGTCCCGTCAGTGCGATGACAAAAAATCCCGATACCGGCATCGTCGAGTACAACAAGGATCGCTGCATCGGGTGCCGGTACTGCCAGGTAGCGTGTCCTTATAACGTTCCCAAATTCGAATGGGACAAAGCCATTCCTCAGATCCGAAAATGTGAGCTCTGCCGACATCGTCTCCCTGAAGGCAAGATTCCCGCCTGCGCCGAGGCTTGCCCGACAGGAGCAACCTTGTTCGGCAAGAAAAAAGATCTGCTCGCGGAGGCCAGGAAAAGGCTCGAGCTTCCGACCGGGTCGACTTACGAATATCCCATCAACGTGGTGGAGGCCTCGTACCGTCTTCCGCAGGAAGTGGCTCCTTATGTCAGCCATATCTACGGCGAGAGAGAGGCGGGCGGAACGCAGTGTCTGATGCTATCCGCCGTGCCGCACGACAAGCTCGGGATGCCGAAACTCCCGGAGTATTCTTACGCGGGCCAGACCGAGAATCTGCAGCATACGCTTTACCGTGGAATGATCGCGCCGGGCGCCCTTTTCGCGGGGCTTTTGTATGCCGCGTACCGGACCACGAAAAAAGAAGGTGATCACGAATGAGCGAGACCAGGCCGCTGGGCGGAAAAATCTGGACGAAGCCCATGAAGGTGCTGTCGGTTTTCGCGGCACTCGGGCTTTTTTTCATCGCGAAACGGTTCCTGCTTGGAATCGGCGCCGTTTCGAACATGAGCGATGGCTACCCCTGGGGCATCTGGATTGCCTACGACGTGGTCGTCGGGACCGCGCTCGCGTGTGGCGGCTATTCCATGGCGCTCCTCATCTACGTTTTCAACAGGGGCGAGTTTCATCACGCGCTGAGGCCGGCGCTTCTGACCAGCATGTTCGGCTATACGCTGGCGGGTGTTTCCGTGATGTTCGATATCGGACGCTATTGGCAGTCCTACAATCTTTTCATTCCCGGACGCAGCCAGTTCAATTCCGTCCTGTTTGAGATCGCGCTTTGCATCGCGCTGTACACCGCCGTGCTCTGGATCGAGTTTTCGCCGTCTTTTCTCGAGAAGATGCGGGAGAAGGGCAAGTTGAAGCTCCTGAATCGCGTGCTTTTCGTCTTTATCGCGCTTGGCGTGCTTCTTCCCACGATGCACCAGTCATCCCTGGGCACGTTGCTTTTGATCGCAGGCAGCAAGGTGTCGCCGCTCTGGCATACGTCCTTGATGCCGCTTCTTTTTCTTACCTCCGCGATTGCCATGGGATACGCGGTGGTGATCCTCGAATCCATTATTTCGTCGATCAGCTTCCGGATTCCTTTTGAGACGAAAATGCTAGGCAAGATCGCCGGTGTTGTTCCGTATCTTGTGATCGTGTTCCTGATGGTCCGCATTGGAGACGTGGTTTATCGCGGGCAGCTCGGAGCGATTTTCAACGGCAGCCTGAACGGCTTTGTTTTTGTCCTGGAAAATGTATTGTATCTCGCTTCCGTTGTGCTGCTGTTGCCGCGCTCGAAAAGAGAAAGCAAGCAGCGGCTGTTCATTGCGGCGTCCTGCCTGCTCTTCGCCGGAGCGGGCTACCGGTTCAACACGTTTCTGGTCGGTTTTGACCCTGGCCCGGGGTGGAGTTATTTCCCGTCGTTTTCCGAGCTGTCCGTCAGTCTCGGCCTCGTGGCGCTCGAGATCATGGGTTACATTGTGTTCGTGAAAAAACTTCCAGTACTTCCGGGGCGCTCGCCGGCCCGCAATGTTATGAAGGTAGTTCAGTGAGGAGACTTTAGGATATGTCCAAGAAAATCATCATCGATCCCATCACCCGCATCGAAGGGCATCTCAGGATCGATTGCGAAATCGAAGAAGGCAAGGTCAAGAAGGCCTGGTCCTCGGGCCAGATGTGGCGCGGCATTGAGCTGATCCTGAAGGGGCGCGATCCGCGCGAAGCCTGGATCTTCACTCAGCGAATCTGCGGTGTTTGCACGACGGTTCACGCTCTTGCTTCGGTTCGCGCCGTCGAGAATGCGCTGAACCTGGAAGTTCCCCTGAACGCTCAATACATCCGCAACATGATCGTCACGGCGCACGCCGTTCACGACCATATCGTGCATTTCTATCACCTGTCGGCGCTGGACTGGGTGGATATCACCTCCGCGTTGAAGGCCGATCCGAAGAAAGCCGCATCGATAGCCGATGGGCTTTCGAGCTGGCACCTGAACAGTCATCAGCACCTGAAGCAGGTTCAGGACAAGCTGAAGGCCATTGTTTCTTCCGGGCAGCTCGGAATATTTTCGAACGGTTACTGGGGACACCCCGCGATGAAACTTCCTCCCGAAGTGAATCTCCTCGCGACGGCGCATTATCTTCAGGCATTGGAATACCAGCGGAAAGCCAACATGATCGTTTCCATTCTGGGCGGTAAAACACCGCATATCCAGAACCTGGCGGTCGGTGGGGTCGCGAATCCGATCAATCCGGACAGTCAGTCCACGCTCACTGTCGAGCGTCTGATGTATATCAAGACGATGATCGACGAAGTCGGTGACTTCGTTAAGAACGTATACATCCCGGATGTTTGCGCCGTCGGCGCCTATTACAAGGATTGGACTCAGTACGGGGCGGGCGTGACGAATTATCTGTCCGTGCCGGATCTTCCTCTGGATACGAAGGGAACGGAATTTGAGTTGCCCGGCGGTTACATTGAAAACGGCGATATCAGCACCTTCCGCCCGATCAAGAGTTTCAATGACGAATTTTTCAAGAAAGGCGTCATGGAGAGCGCCAAGCACTCCTGGTACGAAGGGAACAAAGCGACACATCCCTGGGAAGAGGACACCGTTCCGAAATACACGGACCATCAGCCGGACGGGAAGTATTCCTGGGTGAAATCGCCCACGTTCAACGGCAAGCCTGCTCAGGTCGGTCCGCTGGCCAACGTGCTCTGCATGTACGCCGCGGGACATGAGCCCACGAAGAAATATGTGAACCACGTCCTTTCGATGGTGGGTAAACTCGCCGGAGGAACGATCCCGATCTCGGCCCTGCATTCCACGATCGGCCGTCACGCCGCCCGCGCGGTCCGTGCGGGTGTGATGTACGATTCTTTGGTCAATCAATGGCAGATGCTGATCGACAATATCGGCAAGGGCGACACGAAGACCTTCAATCAGCCTGTTTTCCCGAACGGCGTGCAGAAGGGGTTTGGCTTCCATGAAGCTCCGCGCGGCGTGCTTTCGCATTGGATTGTGATCGAAGACGGCAAGATCAAGAATTATCAATGCGTTGTTCCTTCAACCTGGAACGCTTGTCCCAGGAATGAAGACGAGGCACCGGGACCCTATGAGGCGTCCCTCGTCGGAAATCCCGTGGCCGATGCCGAGAAGCCGCTGGAAGTCCTTCGCACGATTCATTCGTTTGATCCGTGCCTGGCTTGCGCGATTCACCTTACGGATCCGAAGGCCAACAAGACCATCACGGTCCAGGCGCTGGATACCTGCCGGTGAGCGGGATGGTCGATTTCGACGAAGAGGGTGCCGGAATTCGCGCAACGGTCCTCGGGCTTGGAAACATTCTCCTGGGGGATGAGGGCGTCGGAATCCGCGCGATCGAACGCTTTCGCGAACGGTATGATGTCCCGGAATGGGTGGAAATAGTAGATGGCGGAACGGCGGGAATCGACCTGCTTCCGGTCTTGAGGCCAGGTGCGGCATTGATCATTGTTGATGCCATCAAGCCGGATCGAGGTCCTGGAACAATGCTGCGCCTCGAAGATGATGAGGTCCCCGCTTTTCTCAGTGCGAAACTTTCGCCTCATCAGATCGGGTTGCCTGATCTCCTGGCAACAGCGCAGCTTCTGGACCGCGTACCGTCGAAGTTGATCCTGCTCGGCATCGAACCGAAAAGCCTGGAAACAGGAGTCCGCCTGACCCCCGAACTCGACGAAAAAGTCGATGGGCTGGTTGAAAAAATCGCTGATGAATTGCGGCAGCTCGGCATTGAGGCGCTGGATCGCCGGCTGGAACCCTCGACATCACAAGGGAAAAGGGATTTGCCCAGAATATTTCCCTCCTGACGGCTTGAAATAACTACTGCAGTTCTCGCTTTTCCTGTTATAGTCTCGCCGCCTATCACCGCGTGTGGGTGCATGGTGTGGGCCTCGTGGCGCAATCAGCTGCTGAGTAACGAGAACGAATTTACGAATTTAAAGTCGCGATGTGTGGGCAATGAGTCCGAGCGACTTCTCCGAGCGATAAATGCTTTTTTACAGTCAGATCAAACGTGAGTTCACGAGAACAAGCTGGCAGCGCGGCCAGGTCTATTTCCGTGAGCATCGTGTGGCGAACGTCAAATTAGACGGTGACACCGTTTCAGGACAGATCCGGGGTACGGATGCGGCCCCCTATGAGACCTCCATTGTCATGGCACGTGGGACGATCTTCAATTCGAAGTGTTCCTGCCCCGCTCATC
>Ga0154382_169_pt2 | contig 9696 bp, 8 predicted proteins | sample RifGroB1_FD_105626 | JGI IMG/M metagenome (GOLD analysis project Ga0154382, IMG submission 105626) | Bdellovibrionales bacterium GWB1_55_8 | reverse complement strand
TCCGATGACGGTACTTCAATCATGGCAGGCGCGCGATCCGCACGTACGACTGCTGGATGGAACCTGGGCCAGAATTCCGACTGACTGGTTGAATAAGCATGGAGAAAAGGTGCTGCAACTTCTGGAGGCCAGAGAAAAGCATGGCAAGCTTCCCAGGTGGTTTCTTCCAGCGGCGACCCAGCTGACAGAAGAGCTTGGAAATCGCCCGCCGCCGAATCTGGAATCACTGCGGCGCGGACTCGCTGATTTCAACGGCATTCCGGAATCGCCGCTACCCGATGGGCTTTATGCCGATCTTCGGTCCTATCAAAAGAAAGGGGTCGACTGGCTCTGTTTCCTCGGCAAAAACGAGATGGGCGCACTCCTTGCCGACGACATGGGTCTTGGAAAAACTCTCCAGACTCTCTGCGCAATCAAAGGAAAAACACTCGTCGTCGCGCCGACCAGCGTGACCCATGCCTGGATTTCCCAGATCAAGGCGTTCCGCCCAGGCTTGCGCTTCAATCTCTACCATGGCTCCGACAGAAGCCTTGATTCGTCAGCCGACGTCACGATCACCACTTATGCCATTCTCCGCCTGGACCGGGAGTCCCTGACACAACAGAAGTGGGATACCGCCGTGCTTGATGAAGCACAGATCATTCGAAACCCGGACAGCCAAGCGGCTCGGGCCGCACACGCAATCCAGGCGAACATCAGGATCGCGCTCACCGGGACTCCGGTTGAAAACAGGCTGGATGATCTCTGGAGCCAGTTTGAATTCCTGAATCCAGGTCTCCTCGGACCCCGGGAAAACATTCAATCTCAAACCGCCGAACAACTTCGCACGCGCATCCGCCCCTTCGTCCTGAGAAGACTAAAGCGAGACGTCGCCCCAGAGCTGCCACCGCGAACGGAATCGGTGATGTATTGTGAACTCAGCACTGAAGAACGCGCTCTCTATAATGCCGTGCTTGCGGCAAGCCGCCAGGATGCATTGAAACTCCTCGAAGCGGGAGGAAACACCTTCAGCATTCTTGAAACGCTGCTTCGCATGAGACAGGCATGCTGCCATCCATCCCTGCTTCCCGGGCAGATGGCCGCCCATTCGTCAAAAATCGACTTACTCCTGGAAAGTCTCGAAACCTCGGCGGCCGAAGGGCACCGGGCTCTTGTATTCTCCCAGTGGACCTCTCTGCTCGATCTCATCGTGCCGGAACTTCGCGAGCGTGGCATCGAATTCCTCAGGCTCGACGGAACGACTTCGAACCGCTCGGAAATCGTGAACCGGTTTCAATCGGATTCCGGGCCTCCAGTACTCCTGATTTCACTGAAGGCGGGGGGCGTCGGACTCACGCTCACCGCAGCGGATCATGTCTATCTTGTCGATCCCTGGTGGAACCCGGCAGTTGAAAATCAGGCCGCCGACCGCGCACATCGTATCGGCCAGGAAAAGCCCGTCATGATCTATCGACTCGCTGCCCGCGACACGGTGGAAGAAAAGGTGCTCGAGCTGCAGCAAAGAAAACTACAGCTCGCAAGCTCCGTACTGGAGGGCGGCGCGGCCAGCCTGGACCTGACCCGCGATGATCTCCTGGCGCTGCTGACGTAGGAGCGGCCAGACATCGTTTATGGTAATACCATCCTTATGCGGGGCTGGTCTTATTACTTGCGAATCATTCACCCACCGAAACATCGTGTCGGAATCTGGTACCACCGTGAATACCAACCGAAAAGCCTTGCCGGCGTAACGCACCTGATCGGCCTGGTTCCAAACCAGATTGAGCAGGTGATTCAATATCTGACAACCAGAAGAATCCTGAAAAAGAACGAGGTCCAATCAAGCCCGATCGCGTCTTATGAGGAGCTTCGACTTGTTCATACCGAAGAGTATCTTCAAGCAACGATGCGCCCGGAGACCATCACAAGGATCTTCGGCTACGAAGTCAATCAGGCAGAAGCCGATGACCTGATTCTGGCACAAAGAAGAAGCATCGGAGGAACGATCGCCGCCGCGAAAGCGGTTGTATCCGGAAAATACGAGACCGCATTGAACCTGGGAGGCGGCTTTCACCATGCGAAAGCTGAAAAAGGCTCAGGTTTTTGCATCTTCAATGATGTGGCCATCGCGATCCGCGAGTTGAGAAATTCGGGATTTTCCGACCCGATCGCCATTGTTGACCTCGATTTTCACCAGGGAAATGGAAACCTCAAGATCTTTGCCGATGATCCGACCGTACTTACCTTTTCCATTCAAGGCGCAACCTGGAGCAAACGTACCGCTGTCTCGAATGAGGGAATCCTGCTTCCCCCGGGCACCGATGATGAGACTTACCTGGCAAAGCTTCGCGAAACTCTTCTGCCCGCTCTTAAAGGGCATGGCACGCGACTCATCTTCTTCATCGCAGGCAATGACGTCCTCGCTGGTGATCGGCTCGGCAATTTCGCGCTGACCGCGAAAGGAGTCCTGGAGCGCGATAGACATGTGATCGATTGCGCAAAGGAGATCCGCGCACCGCTGGTGATCACGCTGGGTGGCGGCTATTCGCCTCTTTCGTGGCAATGCACAGCCAATCTCCTGATGCTCCTGATTCTGGGGCGGGCCAGCGCGCCGATTGACTGGGAGCCTGAACTGCGAAGAAAATTCAGCAGCATCAGCAGATCCATCGAGGCCGAGGAATCCTCATCGCCTGAGAATCCCCTGCAGTTCACTGAATCTGACATCCTAGGAGACTTGAGCCGGCTTGCCCGACCGAGCCAGTTTCTTGATTACGAGTCGAATCACGCAGTGGAGTTCGCTCTGGAGAAATACGGAATCCTGCCAAGGATAAGAAGTCACGGTTTCCGGGAACTCGAGACAGAGACCGACGCAAGCGATCCTGATCGTCAGGTTCTGCGAATCTACGGAAAAAAGAAACCGGCAGTGTCCGACAGCTCTATTGGTTCAGAACAGGAACAAAGGCTCCTTCTCGAACTCGTGCTCCATCGCGCCTTCATTGCCGCGCCGAACAGCGAAAATAGCCCGCTCCAGCTTCTTGGCGTCAAATGGCTTCTACTTCAGGATCCGGATACACCATTCACGCAAGAGAGGCCGCGACTCCCGGGCCAGGATCACCCCGGGCTAGGAATCGCCGAACATGTGCAGGAGTTTCTCGTGCAGTACTGCCAACGCGCCAGGCTGGACGGACTCCTCAGCACCCCATCGCATTATCACAACGCCACGGTCGCGTCGCGATGGGCGCACTTCCTTCAGCCGGAAATGGAAGGAAGACTGCTGGCATTTCGGCAGGCCGTAATCAGCTTTCACGTTCCTGAAGCCGCATCTCTGATCGCGCAGGGCGCACTTCAACTTGAGAATGGAACTCCGGTAAACTGGATACCTTCCGAGCAGGTCCTCCCGGTGAGCCCTCGCCTGAAAGCCTATTTCGATTCCGCAAATTATCGGAACACGGCTCGCGAGGAATGTCAGAAGCTCCTCACACTCGGACTCCACGTCAATAAAGAGAAAGCCCTGGGATCGACCGCCGAGCCCTGGGCCGAGTGAGAAAAAAAAAGGGCGCACCCGAAGGTGCGCCCCGTTTACTGTCTCCAACGGAATCGATCAGATACCGATCCAAGGCATGAAGACTTCGTCATTTGAATCGTCCGGCAGACTTCCGGTGTCACCAGAGGTCGATCCTTCATCAGCAGGAGGCGTGCTTTCATCGTCGATCACGCTTCCATCACCGGGCAGACTTCCGTCAGTGGTCGTACCGCCATCGTCGACTACGCTTCCATCATCGGTCACGTCGCCGTCTTCAGTCACGTTTCCATCGTCGATCGTTTCATCAGCTGTTTCATCCGTATTCTCATCGATCGCATCGTCGGTAACGCTCGTGTCATCGTTGATGACTGGAGGCGTGCCGAGCTCCACGGGCTGAATCACGCTGACACGAAGCACCGGCTTGAAGTGAACTACCGCATTAGGCCCGCCGGTCACAACGAAGCTCTCGCTCAGATCGAATTCGGCGAAACCCACCGTGAGTTTTTCCTCTTCAATCCTGAGCGCCGGCGAGAAGAACACCTTCAGACCGCTCTGCTCCCCGCTTGGGATGATCAGCGGAAGAATTTCACCGCCCAGACTTGCTTCGCCGGCTTCCGCCGTGTGGATCCGGAGCAGGTCGTATTCACCGGCGGGCAATTTCACTCTCGCCAGGATCGACCCCGCGCCCTGCTGAAGCGCGAGCAGATCCATAACAAAGGGCTCAATGGCATACTCGAAGAATTCGCCGTCGGTCGAACGAACATCGAGACCGGTCACCAGGATCTTGGCGGAGCTGATTTGCTCATTCTTGAGTGAATGAGAACCCATCAACCGAAATTTACCCACACTCAGTCTGGCCCCAGCTGGGTCGTAAAAACTATCGGTGGATTCCAAGCTCAAGTTGCCTTCGACGCATCCAAACAAGTTCATCGAGAGCGTCGCAATCATTGCTATCGTTGTTTTTTTCATAAGGCCTCCATACCCAATTACTAATGTGCGCTAACAATCTTAAGGTAACTTAAGTAATTGGAAGATGCCACTGTGTCTGAATGTACCGATCTTAAGCCTTAGAAATAATAGCGAATTCCCAAGCCACCCTGGAAGAAACCCTCTACGGAGGGGGCTAAGCCCATCCCAGGAACAAGCTCCAGGAATACTCCTAATGGAGGATCCGCGGGAAGCCACTCCAACCCAACAGGAAGACGAAGTCCTAAACCAACTGTGTTTCCGGTATCTAAAAAGAGCTTTCGATCGGACCGCCCGCCTTCGGTCGAAATAACGAATACACCCCCCACGCCGACGTAAGGCATGAACCGATGCCCCTTCCGATCCAGGGCGGTGCCGCGGACCCAGCCCGGGAAGTGCCAGAGATGATCCGCATAGATGATGAGAAACTCACTGAACGAGTAAGCCAGGCCAGCATCAAAGGCTCTCACACCATCGTTCCACAACTTCGCCGTGAATCCGGTCGGCTCGCCAAAGACCGCTCCCACACCGACTTTACCTGATATCTCGGCAGCCGAAGCAACCAGGCTCATGAACAGACATGCGATCGCAATCAGTATCTTTTTCATTTCAATGTTGCTCCGAATTTAGCAAGCGCTTCATCACTCACCTGAGTCACGGGAATACTCGCGGCTTTCGTGCGCTCCTGCTCCGCCAATGCGGTGGAAAGATACCGCTCCGCCATGCTGGCGATCACAACAACAATCATCTTACCCGCATTCTCAGGCTTGGCAGCAACCCTGAGTGCGGCAGCAAGCGTCGCGCCCGAACTGATCCCGCCCGGAACCCCTTCCTCACGAATCAGGCGCCTCGCGTACTGAAGGGCTTCCTCACTCGACACCTTCTCAATGGCATCGATGAGCTTCACATTGAGGTTTCCAGGAACAAATCCAGCGCCAATCCCTTGAATTTTATGCGGCCCAGGCTTCTCACCGGAGATCACAGCAGATTCAACGGGCTCGACCGCTATCATCTTGATCGAGGGCTTCTTCATTTTCAGCACCTCTCCCACACCGGTCAGGGTTCCACCCGTTCCCACACCGGAAACAACGATGTCCACCAGACCATCCGTGTCGCGCCAGATTTCCAGGGCGGTAGTCTCACGATGAACTCTCGGATTTGAAGAATTATCAAACTGACTCGGCATGAAGGCGTGAGCATCAGCCCCTTTCAACTCCATCGCCTTCGCAATAGCCCCACGCATTCCAAGCGCCCCGGGAGTCAGAACCAGCTCCGCGCCCAATAAAAGCAGAAGCGCCCGCCGCTCCTGCGACATCGTCTCGGGCATCACCAGAGTCAGCGGGTATCCACGCGCGGCGCAGACAAACGCGAGAGCGATTCCGGTATTCCCGCTCGTCGGTTCAATGACCCTCATGCCGGACTTCAGCACCCCTCGGACTTCGGCATCGTCAATCATCGCGACGCCGATTCGATCCTTCACGGACCCAAGCGGGTTGAAAAATTCAAGCTTCAGGAGAATTTCCGCCGGAAGGTTCTTTCCGATTCGCCGAAGCCGAACAAGCGGCGTCTGGCCCACCGTCTGTGTAATGTCACTGTATATCCGCATAAGAGCCTCCGATCGGACAGGGTAGCACAGCGGAACTTTCGCAGCATTGCGCTGCAGGTCAATGACACCGCGCAGACCCGTTCAGTCATGGAATTCTCCCATTCAGTCATGCCGCAATTGCCGACTCAGCGATGCAGGTCCAGTTACTGGGACAACAGGAAGGACCTATTATGAAACCGCTGTTATTCTTTGTCCTTACATTGCCCATGCTGGCAAATTCAGCCTCAGCTTCGGCATCAATGCCCCCGGAAGCCGCAAGAGAGCGCTTCGAAGCGGCAAAGGCGCTGCGCACCACCACTCTTTGGTCCTGTAGAAAAGGGGGGCGCTCGGAAGCACTCGCCATTTTCCGCACCAGGCCGTCATCCAGCCCGATGTTCGGCCGCGCCGTACTGACAGTTCAGGACCAACAGATCTGCGACACACTCAAAGTCATCTGCCCCTACGTCGCAATCCTGAACTCCCCTGACTTCCTTCGCGAACTGAACGGTCGCACCTTCAGATATTTCAGCATCATCGGAAAATACGAAGACGCGGTCGCCTTTTTTTCAGAGGGGGCCGGAATGAAAGCCGCAAACGTCTGGTCAGGCTCAAACGTCGCAGTCGACTGGAGCTCCACCTGGTACTTCAATCCGGGCGAATGCATCGCCGGGCAACTTTGATCAATTCGGCAACCTGAGTATCAGAGGTCCTTCTCAAAATCCAACTCAACGGCCTCGCGTATCATACCCTGCTGGACTCTGATTTTGTTGAACTTGAAGACGCTCATAAAAGCGACGTGCTCGTTCTTGAATAAACCGGAATCAAGGGCGCTTGTGTCGCCGCCCGCAATCCGCGGATCTTCGGGAATGGTGCCGTCCACGTTTTTAAGATAGACGGTTTCCTGGTCAGCCGCATGGACAACGAAGACAATGTAATTGGGCACGTCAAAACCGAACGTCCTGATTTCAGCGGCTGGAATTCGAATCTGCCGGTGCACCGTCGTCAAAACCCGAACAGGCCCATGCTTGATCGAGCGGACATTCAGGCTCTGACCCACGGTCCCGAGCGCACCCTCACGTCCCGAGACATAAAAGACGCTGATCGCCTTGCCAGGAGGGACGTTTTTCAGCTGAATGGCCTCGAACTTCGAAACAGCCATGAATGTCGCGTTCGCCGGCAAAGAAGTCAGCACCGAGAAAACCGCCGCCACCATCCACAATGCACTTTTCATAACATCACCTTTTTTCATATTCCGAACTCCGAATAAATTACCAGATATCCGCCTGGCAGAACTTCAAACGCGCTGGTCACGATCGGCACACCAAACAGTGCCTCAGGAACCGGAAACCGATCCACGAGGGCTTTCGGATTCTTTTTCATGTCCAGGCTCTCAGCCGCAATCTTTTCCTGAACGCCTTTAATGACTCGCTCCTCAAAGAATTTGAACCGGATTGCACTCTTGTCGATCCTGATGGAATCCTGATCAAGGCCATCCTTGATCATCGCCGTTCCGCCATTTGCAGTTCGCTGAAGCCGTACATTCATAGTGAACCCCACACGAAGCGGGCCTTTGATAGCAACCTTTTCCATGCCCTTGGGCTCATAATCGACAGCAAGATCCAGCTTCACATATTCGCGATCGCCCTTATGATCGAAGTGAAAAACGGGTGCATCCGCCAGTCGGATGAATTCACCCTTTTTTCCCGACGAAACTTTCCTGAAATATCCGCGCTCATGACTCAGCTGGAGCACCCGATTCAAAAGTCCCTGATTCAGGGCCAAGGCAATATCGTATTTGCCATCATATTTTCCCGAGAGAGCCGGAGCACCCTTTGCTTGCACCAATCCCCTCATCGGCAGATCGTGACTGGCTTCCGGATCCTCGAAAAACCCACCCAGTCCGAGATAAATGCTCTTGGGCGTATGATTCACCTCGGCCGGAACGAGACCCCACCGGAAGCCGCGCACCGGCTTGCCTTCCGGCGCGCCAGGAGGTGACATTTCATTCACTTCGCGCACATCGCCGAGCTTCTTCTCAATAACCGCTGAGAGCATCTCCGGGATCTGCTCCTCCATCTTGCCCTTAAGGAAATTCTGGAGGGACTGCACCAGGCTTGACTGATGCTTGAGCAGATCATCCTCGATCGCGCGATGATCGAGCTCCATCTTATACCCGTTCACGATGACTTCGACTTTCGGAAGAAGAAGCGGCTTTTGAAAGCCAAAGCCAAGCTTCACCTTCGGAAGATTCGTCGTGAACTTCAAAACCTGAATCCGAAGACCCTTGCGGGGCGAAAGCTCGACAAGCAGCGGGATTTTGATTTTAAGAGGCTCAGTCTTCGCCGCTGTAGCGGTCCAGAATCCATTGACTCCGATTTTACCCAGGAACTTGTTATTGAGGTCTCCAGCTTCCATCGATCCCACATCAATCCGAAGCTTCGGAATTTCAGCTTCCGCGACCAGCACCACGGCATTATCGACCTTAAGATCACGAAGCGCCTGATAATCAGCGCGAAACCCGAGGCGTGAGAATTCAGCACTATACTGGATATCGCGGACGAAGACGGCGAGACGCGGATCATTCAGATGAAAGCCCTTGACCCAGCGCTCAAGGATTCCGCGGATTTTCTGAAACGTCGGATTGAATTTTTCAAACTGAGGAGGAAGCCTGTCGAGCGATACAGGCTCTTCCGATTGATAGCTCCACTCCGGGAACCCACCCTCACGAAGTGAAAAGCCGTTCGCAAAGAGAATCGCTTCGAAATTCTGATGAATGTAGGCTTGCCCCCGAGAAGAGACAAACATACCCACTGCACGCTCAAGGAGCTCTTCGTTTGCTGCCCTTGCCCAAGGCACAAACGGAGTGTTCACCAGCGCCAGAACCACCGAACTCACCGCTATCCATCGCCACCGCAACATCAACAACCCACAACTTTCGCGCCCGTTTGATGGAGGAACTAGAGGGCGGTAACTTTATACACTTCTTGACCAATTTAGTCAAGTAACACAAAACCGTTTCATTCTCGGCATTTAGCAAGACGCAATTCCTCAACTAGACGGTCCAGGCGTACATAATCCTTGCGATCATTTAGCCGCCCGGTAACGCTAAGATCCTTCACACATACAAACAGGAGGTTTCATGAAGTACCTTTTAGCAATCCCGATGGCGTGGCTCGTGCTCGGAAGCATGGGCTGCGGAAGCAGCAGTGACGGAACAACAGGAACCCTGATCGAAGGAAAAGTCAGAGCGACCACTCCGGTTCTAACGGCTTCCCTCGCTGCCCTCACGCGCGCGAATGCGTACGCTGAGCCCGCACTCATGGGTGACAGCTGGCAGAACGGCTCCGGGAACTACGAAATTTTCAATTTATTGCGCAACTACTCGTATCCTGCGGACGAGGGCAAGATTGACATGACAAACATGTACAAAGCCCTCCACGAGATCAAAAACAAGCTGAACGAGGCCGAGCCTGAATGCGAAGACAAGAGCTTTGACGCAAAAACCATTGCTGCCCCTTTCCCCGCGTTCACTGGTTACAATGTGACCTGCGGCTACAATGACGGAAACATGGCCGATACCTACGCCGGCGGAACCGCCATCGGCAAAGAAGGCACCGTCACGTCAATCGTTTACGGCTGGAAA
>Ga0154382_174_pt3 | contig 9794 bp, 11 predicted proteins | sample RifGroB1_FD_105626 | JGI IMG/M metagenome (GOLD analysis project Ga0154382, IMG submission 105626) | Bdellovibrionales bacterium GWB1_55_8 | reverse complement strand
ACTTACCGGGCAGATCAGAAGTTGGTCAGTTACTCCAAGGACGGAATGCAGGCTGAGTATTTTTACGACGCGCTCGGGAGGCGCGTCGCGAAGCGAGTGACCAAGGGATCGGACCCGGCATTCACGCAGAGCTATATGCACCTTGGAGAGCAAGATAAGATCCTGCTTGGAAAATCCGGAGACGGCGAAATCACGCTTTACCTCGATGGCCAAGGGATTGATGAGCACCTGGGCGAGGTGTCGTCGCGGGGAGTGAAGACTTACGCGACGGATCATCTTGGATCGGTGCTGAATGGCGAAGCGGCGGGAGCCGCGCGCGCGTTTGGCGCGTGGGGTGAGAACTTGAACGCCACCGCGCCTGCGATCGCCGCAAGCAGTTCGCCGGTCGTTTACGGGTACACAGGAAGGCAGCTGGATGCCGAGAGTTCGACCTACTATTATCGAGCACGCACGTATCTGCCGGATGTTGGCAAGTTCGCGCAGCCAGATCCGATTTTTCCTGCGAGCGGCGTGAATCCATACACGTACGTCCTAAACAGTCCGCTAAATTATGTGGACCCGGATGGTTTGGACGCTCAGGTCTACACCACGATCCTGCCTTGGGGGCATGGTGTTGTAGGCGTGACTGATCCAAGTTCGTCAACGGGAACGACCTATTACGATTACGGGCCAAAATCCAGCTCGAGTTTTGGTTTGGGCACGCCGGTTCCTGGACAGGTGAATGTGATGCCTAAATATCCAGTACCACTGTTGCCCATTCCTGGAATGAACTACCCAGGTACACCTGAGCAGGACAAAAAAGCACGGGACCGCGCGAACGCCATCAAGAACCTTCCCGGCGAACTGTACCCCTACACGCCGATACCAGGCCTTACGGATCTGCCAAGCGGGATGCCTGGGAACAATTGCTACAGTTTTACAAGTGACGTGACGAGCGTATATAGGAATAGTGGTGCTAAATGAGCGCCCTAAGTTACGTGTTTTTGCAGATAATGGCCGCAGTTCAGTTCTCATCAATTTTTCTTGGCCCAGTCCTCATAGCAGTTCGCATTTACATGCAAGCGTCCAAGAAGGGTTCGTTGCGGGCGCGTCGTGTTGTTACGATTGCTGCGATCATCTGCTGTTTTTTGGCGGCGTCGCAACTTGCTTGGCATTACTACTTTTGGCCCAATATCGTTGGACACTAGTATGATACAACTGATCAATAGACGCGCGCGCATGACATACGACTATGCCGGGAACCGGGTGTCGCAGGGGTCGCTGAACCTTGCCAACATCCTCCTTGAAAACTCCACGCATAAATTCGCGCCGGATGAGTTTGGGACGGGGTCTCTGTCTCAGAAAGTTGATCGCGCAAGCGGCGCCGCCGAGAACTTCAGCTATCGCGCGGATCAGAAGCTGACGAGCTATTCGCGGAATGGGATGCTGGCTGAGTACTATTACGATGCGCTTGGGAGGCGTGTTGCCAAGAAGGTCACTAAAGACGGGAATCCCGCGTTTACTCAGTCCTACGTGCATCTCGGAGAAGAAGATAGGATCCTGCTCGGAAAATCCGGCGATGGAGAGATCACGGTGTATCTCGACGGCCAAGGAATCGATGAGCACTTAGGTGAGGTGTCTTCGCGTGGTGTGAAATCGTATGCGACGGATCACCTCGGATCCGTGTTGAATGGCGACGCTGCTGGAGCCGCTAAAGCGTTTGGTGCGTGGGGTGAGAATCTGAATGCGACCTCGCCCGAGATCAGCGCATCGAGTTCGCCTGTGGTGTACGGATACACGGGCAGGCAGCTCGATACGGAGAGTGCTGCCTACCACTATCGCAATCGAACGTACTTTCCTGGTATTGGTCGTTTCGCTCAACCTGACCCGCTGGGGTTCGCGGCGGGAGATACGAACTTGCAGAGATACGTGTTCAATTCCCCGCTGAATTATGTTGATCCTTTCGGGTTATTCGTAGGTCCGGGCATTTCACCTCAACTATTTAGTCAGTTTGCGAGCACGCCGCAGGGGCAACGGGCAATACGAAATAATTTCGCCGTCGGAGCCGATCAGAATTATCGGTACGTACAGGTTGGAAGTCAGGTTATCGATATGCGGCATGCCTCTGCAGCGTATAACCAGACGAACTCATTGATGGGCTCGGGCGTGCCTGCTGCACTTGCAGGAAGCATCACATACCTGCTTGGTCTTGGCGTCGAAATTGACCAAACCACCGGTGGCCGCTTGGCAACCTTTAGCAGTACGCCTAATCAGCCGAGTATCGGGCAGTCGGGGAGCAGTGCATTCTCTCCTGAGGACATTGTGTCCAATGTGTTCGGTATAGGTGCTGCCAAAAACGGTATTTCGCTTGGCCAGGCATGCGGTAGTGGACGGTGATTTATGAGAGCCAAAATATGGATCGTCTCCGTCATATTGGTTGCTTTGTTGTTGATTGCCTATGTGAGGATGAATTCAAGCGATGAGCCGCACAGAAAGCTTGCAGAAATGAACGAGTGTGCGTCGGCGCGTGACTGCGTAGTTGTGATGGGCTCGGCTGATACCGAGTGCTATTACCTAATCGGAAGAAAGCATGTAGGTAGGGCCTTAAATTTGCTTAAAGCTACTGGAAAAACAGCGCTAGAACCTTGTAGTGAGCTAGATATGGCAAGCGGGGTTATTTGTCAGGAAGGGCGCTGTATGTTCGGGGAAGGAGTAATGCCTGAACATATCACGTGGTAGACTCGCTGCTTGTGCCCAACGTTGCCCACGATTTTCAGCTTTTTCGGTGGCAGATACATACATGATTCTAACAATCAGCTCCTCACAATCACGTGCCTACGACTATGCCGGGAATCGGGTGTCTCAGGGCTCGCAAAGCATTGCCAACCTCCTCCTTGAAAACTCCACGCACAAGTTCGTGCCTGATGCGTTTGGGACGGGGTCTCTGGCCCAGAAAGTTGATCGCGCAAGCGGCGCCGCCGAGAACTTCGCCTACCGCGCGGATCAGAAGCTCCTGAGTTACTCGCGCAATGGGATACAGGCCGAGTATTTTTATGACGCTCTTGGAAGGCGTGTAGCGAAGAAAGTCACGAAGGGGTCAGACCAGGCGTTCACCCAAAGCTACGTGTACCTGGGAGAAGAAGACAAGATCCTGCTCGGAAAGGCCGGCGACGGTGAAATCACTGTTTACCTCGACGGGCAAGGGATCGATGAGCACCTGGGTGAAGTGTCTTCGCGTGGTGTGAAAGCGTATGCGACGGATCACCTCGGATCCGTGTTGAATGGCGACGCTGCTGGAGTCGCTAAAGCGTTTGGGGCGTGGGGTGAAAATATCAGCAGCTCTGCTCCCACGATCACGGCTACGAGTTCGCCAGTGGCGTATGGGTTCACTGGACGACAGCTCGATCCGGAGAGCGGGACTTACTACTACCGCGCTCGGACGTATTTGCCTGATGTAGGCAGGTTCGCCCAGGCTGATCCGATTGGGTTCGATGCCGGAGATGCGAACTTGCATCGCTACGTGTGGAATAATCCATTGAGCTACAGGGACCCTAGCGGGAACGGTGCCGTTGGATTGGCAGCTTTTTTCGGTTGTTCAGCATACAATACTTATCAAGCCTATTCGACGTACGCGGAGTACAAGTCGCAACAGAATCGAGTGCTGTTATTAATTGAATCGAATCTTGCGCTGCAAAAACAGAATGAACAGCCAAACAGTTGCTCAAAGCAAGAGAGAGCGAATCTAGCGACTATTTCGTCGAATACCACACAAATACTGACCATAGAGAGCACTTACGCTCAGACCATTGCTGGCGGAGCTCTTAAGGGATTTGCTCTTGAAGCAATTTGTCTCGGTCTACTAGGACTTCCGTTCTGAGGTGTCTATGAGTCCAGAAATCTGGTTAGCTATGATGTTAACTTGGATCGCAATCGTTGTAGCATTCGCCATTTGGTCCGAACGCGCATGGAAGCTGAAGCACGCATATCCTGTAGTTTCGCTATTCGTTGCGCGCTTTCCTTTTTTCAGCCCTAAATATCATCTGTTCGATGCCGATGATCGAGCTGTTATTCGAGAATATCGAAGACGGATTAAATTGCTATGGTCTTTCATCGCTGTGAGCGCGGTAATTACGATCCTTTTGTTTGTGCTTACTGGGGGTAAATTCTGAGAATACCTACTGGCACGATCCCGGCAATCAGCTTCTCCGCACCGCGTGCATACGACTATGCGGGGAACCGGGTCTCTCAGGGCTCTCAAAGCATTGCCAACCTCCTCGTTGAAAACTCCTCGCACAAGTTCGTGCCGGATGAGTTTGGGACGGGGTCTTTGTCCCAGAAAGTTGATCGCGTGAGTGGCTCCTCTCAAAACTTTACTTACCGGGCGGATCAGAAGCTCGTGAGTTACTCGCGGGATGGGATGCAGGCTGAATATTTTTATGACGCGCTTGGAAGGCGTGTAGCGAAGCGAGTTACCAAGGGCGCAGAGCCTGCGTTCACCCAAAGCTACGTGTACCTGGGAGAAGAAGACAAGATCCTGCTCGGAAAATCCGGCGACGGTGAGGTCACGCTATACCTTGATGGCCAAGGCATCGATGAGCACTTGGGCGAAGTGTCTTCGCGCGGTGTGAAAGCCTACGCGACGGATCACCTGGGAAGCGTGCTGAATGGCGAAGCGGCGGGAGCTGCGCGTGCGTTTGGCGCTTGGGGTGAAAATCTCAGCAGCTCTGCTTCCACGATCACGGCTGCGAGTTCGCCTGTAGCTTACGGGTTTACAGGAAGACAGCTCGATTCGGAGAGCCAAACCTATTATTACCGGGCAAGGACGTATCTGCCAGATACGGGCAGGTTCGCTCAGCCGGATCCGATTGGATTCGATGGAAAAGACACGAACTTGTATCGATATGTGAAGAACGATCCGTTGAAATACATCGATCCGAAGGGCTTATTGCCCATGGATTCGCCTGGCTGGGACAGATTTAACGAGGCAGTACAAAGCGACAAAAGCCTTGGTGCAATCTGCGCTGCTGTTGCTTGTACGACAGCAAACGCTGTGGGAGGCGGCGCTTGCTTGTACGCAGCGCCCGGAAAAACTAAGCTAGCCTGCTTTGCCGGAATGGAAGCGCTCGGCGTAGTTTGCGGAGGATTCTGGTCTCAGGTTCCTGGAGCGAAAGATGCCATGGATCAGTTTGTGAACGATTATTTGAAGTAATGTATGAGTACGACCATCAAGAAGTTCGCTTTTCTGGCTGCAAACAATGCTATTTTACGTTGGTTCCTAGGAATTACCTACTGGATCTTATTCTGGATTGTTGTCTCGCTCTTCCTCAATGATCGGTTTGTTGTATCATTGTTGACTCTTGTTTATATCAGCGTTGCAGCTGTTCTGATGAATGTCGCTGTTATGCTGTTCATTTTGTACTATCCGACGAAGAATGCTCCCGCGTTATCAAAAGCTGATCAGGCGTTTGCATTGAATGTGCTTCGAATTCCGATTGCGCTAGGAGAATTTGGTATCTTAGCCTTAGTTCTGCACATTCTGGTTAATCGCTGGACTGGCTTGATCAGATGGCTGTCGTTGTAGATTGCGATGTGAGCATTTTGTTCCGAGAGCGACGTAACGCGCCTGAGTCGTAAGGCGAATGAGCGGTGGATTCTTCTTTCTTCGAAACCGCGCCGCTCCGGCCAGAAGCACCCCCTGGAAATTACCCGGCAGTGACTATGACCTAAGTTCATGAAGCGACAATCAGAATTCCGGTTGCCCCCCGCCCTCGCCCTAGGCCGTACGGGGGGCAACCTGAATCTGACTGTGGGGACATGGTGCATGGGAGGATGGGGATGGGATCTTCTGGACGGAGCGGGACGGTAAAGAAGGACTGAATGGAACAGGAGGAGGAAATCTGAAATCAAAAAATTGAGGACTCTTATTTTAATAAAAAATAGAGCTGGCTACTGAGTAGTTGCAGTGAGCTGCAATCTCAGAGGTACTGCGGTCGGTGATGGAACTACGTTACTTCTACTGCTTAACTGGCTTCGAGAGCCTGCCGCTTGTGTTGCTCTGCACCTTCGAGGAACAAATCGAGCGTTTGGAGAAGGGCCTTTTGCTTAGCGGCCGGAAGCTGCTCGATCTTTGCGAGCCGTCGAACGATCTTGAGACTTAAGCCCGAGCTTGTGTGAACGACCGCGGCCGATCTTGAACTCTTCAATCCCAAAAGTTCATCAGCTGAGACCCCTAGGGCAACGGCAAACCTTGCCACCATCTCGGCATGTCCTGAGTCTGTCGCGCTCGTAATTGGTGACCAGCCCCTGGATGATTCCTACTTTAGCAGCCAGTTCCACCTGAGTAAGCCCGCGCTCTTTGCGTAGGCGTGCGAGCCTCTGGCCTGCAGTCTCGTCGGTTGAAAGTCTTAGGGGCGGGAGCTTGAGCTTGGATCTCTTCGGCATAGTGAACATGGTTATTGAGACTTCGCTCACTATTGCTCTTCCCGATAATCACCGACCCGGCCCTGAAGCTCCCGTGCCTTTTTATCCAAGGCTTCCGAAAGCTTCCGATCATGCTCAGGCACCAGATCGCTCATCCGCGCAAAGGCCTTGGACATCGCGCAAGGAAGGGCCACATCCAGTTTCCCCGGGCACTCGCCGTTCAGTTCCAGGAAAACTTCCTCAGTCGATAGCGGAGAACTCGCCTCCAGAAGTTCGAAAAACAACAACAGCTCCTCGCCCAACCCTTGCGAAAATTCTCGGCGACGCGGCAATTCAAGCCTCGAAACGAAAAGATCGAAATCCTGCTGCGCGGCTTTCAACGGTCCCGCAGGCAGACGATCGAGCGGGGCCGGCTCAAACTGATTGATCAGTTTTCGAAGGCGCGCGATCAGCTTGGCCTTCTCTTTCTTGCTGATATCCAGCTTCTCGAGAAATTCCTCGATCAGTGCGGTAATCTCACGCTTGTTCGTGTCATGAGCGTCCGAATTGGACTCCCCCGCCACCACCTGACGCGAAACGATCTGCACCATCGCGACGACGCCTAAACAGGCGCTGATATTTTCCGCCTGGCGCTGCTTTCTTTTCCAGGACCAGCCTCGCCTTTTCGGGTGAATGCAATCGTAGTACTCCTGCGTCGCCATGATCAGGTTGAAGTTATTGAAAAGGCCTTTGGATTCCACTTTCGCTTTCTGCTTGAGGGCGCCAGCCAGCGAGGTGAGCCGGAAGTTCAATTCCGTCTTGAATTTATCAAGGTCAAACCGCTTCGCGAGCTCAAGCGCGAAACGCGAGGTAACCAGATACTGGGAATCATCCCACTCGCGCCGTTCGCGATCCATGCCGTCAAAATAACGGGCAACGCCGAAGATCTCGTGCAGCGCGAACGAATACCGTTTGACCGGGTTCTCGCGCATCGCCTCCCAGGCCGGGCGGTAAACGATGATTTTCCGCTGAGCCGGGAAATTCAGGGCATTTCTGGGCTGCTGACGAGCTTCATCCAGGAAAAGCGGCTCCATGCTCATTTCCACCATCGTTGCGCCGATCACCTGACGCAAGAATCCCGGTTGATTCAAAACCGGAGCGAACTGAGCCGCCCATTCCACGAAATAGGGATCCAAAGCCTCAAGCCCCGTGGCTTTGAAAAACTGGGCCTCTTCATCACCACCACCGCGCTCGCCGCCGTTGCCACCATCCGCCCAAAGGGGCGGCGAAGAAAGCGAGAGCAGAATTCCTACAACGCCGATAACAGAGTGAAAGCGATTTTTGAATTTCATCGCGATGCCAGCCCTTCCTCGCGATAACCACTCACCTCGAGCATCAGCTCGTTGAGCTTGTCTTCCATCGCGACCGAAAGCTTGCGATCTTCTTCCGGACCGTCGTTCTCATACATTTTGAAAAGCTGAGAAATCGCGCAGGGAATCGCAATATTGAGGTCCCCTTTGCAGGTCGTATCCATATGGCGCTCAACTTGTTCCGCCGTGGCGATCGGTGATCGGGCGATGGCCGCCGTGAATTCATCCATCAATGCCCGGCCTGCTCCATGCGCGAAATCCCGGCGGGTTTTCGTGGCGCGCCCTTCCGCAAAGCGAAGGTAATGGTCGACCGCATTTTGAATCGTGCCAGTTGGAAGCGTTTCAACCGGGATCGGCTCAAACTGTTGGGTCAGATTTTTCAGCTTGTGTTTAAATTTCGCATACCTCGGTGGACTGACGTCGAGCGCCCCGAATTTGTAGGCGAGTTCCAGGAGAGCGAGAGTGTCATCAAATCCCAGCTGCTGTTCCAGATAGCTTGACCGGCTGCCTGCGCCGCTGCTTGCCTCGTAACCCTCACGGGTGAGAACCTGGCGTGAAACGATCTGAACCATCGCTACCACACCGAAGCAAGACCCGAAGTACTCGAGCTTCCGCTCGTCTTTGGTCAGCCAAAAAGCCCATTTATTCGGATGCGTGCACCCCCGGTAATCCCGGGTGCTCCTGATCAGGTTGAAATTGTTGAGCATCGCTTTGGATTCGAGCTTGAATTTCTGTTTCAGCGCGAACGAAAGCGACTCCAATTCCTGGGCCAGTTCCCGTCTGAATTTTTCGACGTCCATTTTTTCGGACAAAGACATCTCGAACGGGGAAGTGATGCCATATTCGGAGTCGTCGTATTCAGGGTACTCAGTCCGCGTGCCCTCGAAGAAGCGCGCAATCCCCAGGAATTCGTGCAGGGTGAAGGAATAGCGTTTCACCGGGTTCTGCTGCATCCGTTCCCAGGCCGGCTGATAGACGATGATTTTTTTCCGCGCCGGGAAGTTCAGCGCGTTTCGCGGCAGCTGACGAGCATCATCGAGAAAGAGCGGCTCCGAACTCATCTCCACGGAAGAAACTTCAATCACCCGCTTCAAAAGAGCCGGGTTCAGATCAGGCCTGTTGCTCTCGGCCCAACGGATGAAATGATTTTCCAGCGCCTCCAGGGCACTGGCTTTAAAAAACTGCGCCTCTTCCTCGGCGCTTGCAGCCCAGGCAGAAGTTCCACCGACGATGGCAATCGTGGCTAAAAAACCAATCAGGTTTTTGAAATTTCGCCCAAATCTCATCCGGACGTCATATAATGCCAGACTTTTACTGTCAACAATTCACAATATACTGAAATCTTGGGCTTTTTCCTGACCTCTGAATCCAGCCAGAGCGCGCCCACTCGTCGAGATAAAGAGATCGCGCGGTCCGGGATAGTTCATAGAAATCTCCGAGATCGCCCCCGGTGAAGAGCTTCCTTTCCTCCGAGCACTCCGCCAGAAAAGAGGGGGGAAGCCTTCCTCCTCCATCCCAAACCTGAATTCTTTTGAGACTCCGTTGCGCGAGCGACAAAGCCCCTGCTTGAACAAGGACCTCCATTCCGTAGCGCGTCCGAACCCTCCAAAGGAGCTGCTCCAGACGTCGATCCAGCTGCTCATAGGACCAAAGGCTCTCAGGCCAGAGCAGGGCTTTCAATCTTTCCGCTTCGATGCCCCAAGGCATCGAAAGCGCCAGCAGCGCCAGGCACCTGAGCTCCAGGGGAATACCCAGATAACGCTTTGGCGCCTCGGAATACTCGTCGCGATCCAGATCGATTTTCAGGAACGCATTGGAAGAACCGAACGCGCGCCGGCCACGTGGGCCGCGCTGACTAAACGCCGGATAATGCCTGAGGCTCTGACCGTCTGAAGAGGAAATAAACCCAAGTTCCTCCTGAAGTCGAAGCACGCCCAACCAGGTCTCGGCGCGAGCACCGGGCGTTTTCATCAGCATGAACGCCCGCGCCAGCTCGGATTTACCCTGCCGAGTCTTTCCAAGCTTCGCGTGACAATACCCCTGCCA
>Ga0154382_125_pt3 | contig 9801 bp, 10 predicted proteins | sample RifGroB1_FD_105626 | JGI IMG/M metagenome (GOLD analysis project Ga0154382, IMG submission 105626) | Bdellovibrionales bacterium GWB1_55_8 | reverse complement strand
GGCGATGAAAAACAAAGCTTACGAAGCTTACGCCACATTTGCCGGCCTGATCGGATTCGTAGCCCTGATCTCGTACGCGTGGCAGAACCTCGGAAACTGAACGCGCCGAGACGCGCGTTGCAATTTCGCTGGGCTTCCCGTACAAAAAGACTTCGACCGTTGTTCGCCTCTGTTTCAGGGTCCCATAGTTAAATGGATATAACGGAGCTTTCCTAAAGCTTTGTTCCAAGTTCGATTCTTGGTGGGACCACCATTTCATTCCTTTCAACTCTAAGTCAGTTTGTTTCGGAACATCCCTCCATGGATTCACTCGCATCGCGCTTCGCGCGAACGCATCCTGCTTGCGAGAGTCCTCTCAAACTGACTTAGAGTTGAAAGGAATGACGCGTTTCAACAGGGTCGAACCTGGAACAAAGCCTTGGCTACGAGCGGAGCGAGTTATTCCAAGTTCGAAGGACGTTCACCGAGGGTGAACTTGTAATGTCCGCACAGGATGTGCGGGAACCTTGCCAACGCGCGGAGGCAGGAGCCGGAGCGCCATTCTTGGTGGGACCACCATTTCTCAAAGTGTTCGAACCATCGAACAATAAATTAAATCCCCTGTCAGTCATCCCGAAAGCATGGCCAGCTCCCCTTCGATGTAATCTCTTCCGAGGTAAAAATGAGCCCGGAATCCTTCAGACGTAATTTCGACCTTGTGGACCAAGGCCTTGATGATCCCGCCACCTCTTCAAATCTCGCTCTTTGCTCCCTCTTTTCAATGTCACTGACATTGATCTCGATGGTCTTCGGTTCCCATCGGTTCGCCATAATTTACTCCTTGTTTTCGATTGTTCATTTTATTTTCCTTTCCTGGATTGAGTTCTCGGCCCAGTTGCTCACCCTCGCCGCCACCCTTGCCTATCCCTAGGCTTCTGACTTTCATCACAACATCGTTGGGGGGAGGGCAGAAGCCGATCAGGGAATTTCTTGAATCGGCAGCGGCGCGTTTTTGGGTTTTATTTCGAATAATTGCTCCGAAATTTCGTTACTTCCTCCTTTGCAAAAGGTGTTCACTCAGTGAACTCCGACTGAACACCAGGTCTGCATACTGTGCATTCCGAGTGCAGACCTATAAGCAAGGGTGTGCCAATTCCCGTGACGCCCTAAGAACGAATTATTTGAGATGGTGAAAGTGGTCGTCTCTCACCGATGAGAGCGTGGGTGCGCCATTTTTAGGATTAAGAAATTGGAGGTACAACAACCAGAGAGCCTCGACATAACAGCGTATGCCGTTAAGAATCATGTAATGCAGCATCAACAACCTTTGAACATTCCGATTTACCTGAGCGCATGGATCTATCTGTTCTTAATTGGATGGACGATTCGTGTTTTTGTATTGCCATACAAAGTCGCACAGCGTGTCGAGCGCCCGTTTAGATACGGCGACATCTCTTCGGAAGAGCTGTCGACGTTAACAGCCTCTGAAAGAAATCTCAGGCTAAGCCATCGACTATTTGCGATGGCAGGAATTCTGGATTTTATTTTCTGTGCCGTGTGGTTCTTTAGACACTTCGGACCCTGGGGGCGCTCATGACGAATCCGTGGAAGCTTCTTCGACAAGCTATTGTTGGTATTTTCTATCGCGGTCCCTTTGTTTGGGAGATCGACGAGACTGAGGGGGATCCATCGACCAAAATAAAACAACTGAACGAGGGCAATTTCCTTGATCACATCTTTTTCCCCGGAATTTCGACAAGTGTTTCCGGAAATCGATTTAAGGTTACCCGGTGGGGTATTGGTCGGCTACCGATGTCCGGGAATAGTTTTGTTCACGTTTTGATCGGCACCGTTAAAAAGTCAGAGTCAAAGATGGTTATTAGAGCTTATTTTCGGCTCAATGTTATTGTTTTTGCGTTCACAACTTTTTGGCTAGGGAGCGTTTATTTGATATCTGGTGTCATTGGGGCGTCCGTAATTAGAGCAATCATTTATGGGCGCAACGATAACAAGGTCGTTAATCTGCTTGTTGCGGTACTATTCCCGATCCTTGGCACGCTGATGCTCCTCCTGTTCAGAGGTATGGCGAAGCCGAATGAGGATGAAATCTTGGCGGGTCTGAAAGGTAAGTTTGGAGAACCGAAACAGGCGCCCTGACATTGTCTGACTCCTACAGAGTGATTAGCTCAAACGAATTCAGATGCCAATGCGGCGACGTTTTGTTGGAAGCGTCGGCGCTGTGAGTCCGCGAAGTGCCAGAGCCAGGGATTGAATGGCAGTGTCTTGTTTTTCCAGTTTCTGCTCCAATATACGCATCTTTTCCGCAAGCGTGCTGTTCTCCGCGAGAAGTTGGCGAAGCCGAATGAAGACCCGGACCACATATACGCTTACTTGGATAGCGCGGGCGGAGTTCAGTACGCTCGCAGCCATAACGGCCCCATATTCTGTAAAGGCGAACGGGGGATTAGGGGCATATTTGAGTCGCGGGAGGTTATCACAAATTGTGATAACCTGGCGTTTTTCCTCCTCAGAGAGTTGAAACATGAAGTCATCAGGAAAACGTTCTAAATTTCGATGAACCGCCTGATTGAGAGCTCGTGTTTCAACACCATAGAGTTGAGCTAAGTAGGCGTCGAGAAGTACCTTTTGTCCTCGAATCAACAGAATACGTCTTTCAATTACTTCTCTTGGCAGTAGGTCCGATTGTTTAGGCATAACCCTTGTTACCAGCTTGAAACATGCCACCTACGACGAGAAAAAACGGGCATTGTTGTGAATGTCCTGTCGGCATTTCGAACCGGGAATCCGCGATTCATATCCGACCTCATTTTCCACTGGGGAATGGGAGCATAGCTCGCCCCCATTGCGACGCCTGTGAGTCCTGAACGAGTTGAATTTCGGCGACCGTACGGCGGCTATTATCTGCGGCAAATGCCTTTGAAACCGCCAGAATTGCAATCGCTACTGCTGCTGGGATCAGTCTTTCGATTCCCATAATGCGCCTCCCTTCAGTTCCTTGAGCCGACGGATGATTGTTGCTCTCGGTCTCTGGAATTAGGCTGCAAGTTGCTCCTTCGTCCATTTCTCACCCCAACGGAGTTTTGCCAGCTCGTCGAGATCGATTTCAGGCCGAAACCACGGGCCGCGACTTCTATTGCGACCACAATTGGTTCGACCAGCTTATGGCAGCCCCCACCGTTTCCCCCTTCGGTTCTTCGGTTCTCTTTGTATGGATTCGCTCGCATCGCGCTTCGCGCGAACGCATCCTGCTTGCGAGAGTCCTCTCAAAGTGGAAAAGCTGATTTTTCTTTACTTATTTAACGCGGTGCACTAGACCCCTCCGAATCGGTACTTGGGTCGAAAGGAGATCTATTTATGAAGAAATTATTGGTTGGTCTGGTGTTACTGGGTTCCACGGCAGCCTCGGCTGAAATGATCAGCGTTACCTTCAACGAGATGGATATGAAGGGAAACATGAAGGGAGCAAGCTGCACGATCGACACGGATCAAAATGAAGACTATCTCCTGACCGACCTCGGGACGACGAAATTCAAATTGGAAGTCAATGTCATGGGGCCCTCCTTGATCCGGGTCGCGTATCTCGGCAAGAGCTCGAATGCTGGAATTGATGTTGCGCAGGTCAGTTCTATCGCAACTCCGTATCAGGCTCGCATCGGATTAACCACGGCGCTCGTTGGACATGGTGAAGTTTCCATTTCCAAACTCTCTGATTATCCGGGTGCTGAAGCGACCATGCGCGACTTAATGGCCGGCCAGCCCAAGTGCGTGAAGGACATCTTCAAGAACCTGTAGTCGCCGCGGCTGCCCTGAGGGTACAGCCCGAATCTCTCAGGGTTACCAGCTTCAAGAGATCGGCATTTTTTCTTCGTCCACCGCTCGAGGAAAGAAGACCTCATCGCGGGCGGCGCAAGTTCGTTTGTACCGTGCCGGCGCACTTCGAGAATTCAATGCTGAAAGCAGTTCTGTTTGACATGGGTAACACGCTTCTCGATTACCATGCTGGACCCTCGTCCGATGATGAGAAGGATGACAAAGGGCTCAGGGCAATGGCTCAAAGACTCGCGACTTGGGGCCACCCGGTCAGCCACGAGTTATTGCTCAATGAGTTCTACCGTCCATGGGTTGCCCTGTTCCCGAAGCGCAAACAAGAAGTGCGAGAGTTCGATTTGGTACCGCTTCTGAGCTGCGCCATTCCGGTGGAAGAACTTAACGCGGAACAGATCAAAAGATTACTGCTCGATTTTCATGAGCCATCCGCCCTCGAAGCAATTATGGATGATGGGACTCACGATTCGCTCCACCGACTCAAGACTTCAGGCATCAAGATAGGAATGATTTCCAACTCCGCTGTCCCGGGGTATTGCCACGACCGAACGCTGGCGCGACTAGGCTTGTTATCAATAATTGATTTCCGCCTCTACAGTTATGACCAAGGGATTCGGAAGCCGCACCGCGAACTATTCCTGCGCGCGCTGAAAGCTGCCGATTCAACGCCCGAAACCACAGTCATGATCGGAGATTCGTGGGAGCTGGATCTCGCTCCTGCATGCCAGCTTGGCTTGAGAGTATTGCAGTACCACTCCCCAAGGCGCGGCAAGAAAACGGCATTTCCGGTTCCACCCCATTTATCGCTAGGCCAAATCGAGACAATCCCTGCGGCCGAGGGCCTGCTTAAGCATCTTATTTAGAATCTGGCTGACCCTTCCAGAGTGAACCTCGTGCATTTTACCGGCGTGAATAAGCTGAAAGCTCTTTCAAGTACTGCCTCACACCATCCGTATGCATGTCCATGACAAGAGTGTGGTCGCCGCAAGGGAGGCCGCGATCGTCAGTCGGCTTCGCGCTGATGGTTCCCCAATAATAAATTTTGCGTTTCCTCTTGGCGAAAACCGCGCCGCCCGAATCGCCCTCGCAAGCGTTGGCGCCATTCACATGACCCAATCCCACAAAAAACCCATCTTCATTGTCGATCACGGTGAGCGTCGCGACACGAAGGATTCCATTGTCATGATTTCGGGTGGCCGTTCTGCCGTAACCCGCGATGATCGAGGAATCTCCCAGTGGAAGAGCCGAATTGACGGGAAGAATTTCAACCGGACGAAAGCCTTTCGGAAGTCCGCCGTCGAACGTGACGAATGAAAAATCGACACCCGGATGTCCAGCTGGAACCACTCGCTTCACGACGGCCGTGCGAACGGGCGCATCCAGATCGGTTCCAAAGACGAGTTCGGCGGCTACAACATCAACCATGCAATGCTTTGCCGTGATCGCAATATCCGAGGCCAATAGGACGCCGGAACACGTGACCGCTTTTCCTCTCTGCTTAAGGATACGAAAACCCACCATATGAGAGGCAACGGCCGAAGGCACGGCGCGGCCTTCAAACGAAGGATTGGAAACCGCGAAAGACGATGGAGAATTGAAAGAGACCGCGAGGGCCCCGATCCATCCAGCAAAAATACCTGCCTGCAACCCGATTACCCAAGGACGGTTCTCCATGCTGAATTCTCCCGCGCAGGAACATGACACGACCGAGTAAATTGGTCAACTTTTAGGAACCCAGCCTTATTCCGTAAACTTTTCAGTGAACCAAAGAAACCATTCCCATTTAATTGCAACCACTTACAACCCGTTATTCAGACCTCCTGGGCTGCGTCTTCTTCAAGGAAGTTCTTCTTGTCTTTACGTTTCAATAAACTATGGTCTACGCCGATGAGGAACCTCACACGGCTTGTTTCAATTTTCGTCCTCTTGATAGTTTCGAACAGTGCTCTGGGAGCCAGCAAGAAGCCCTTGGCTTTGATCTACAAGGATTCAGGAAGCTGTTTCGCCTGCGAAGTGGGCGCGCGTGCAGCGGCGGAAGATGCCGGAATGAAGACCCGGTATATATCCGCCGATGAGATTACTCCTTCACTCCTGAAAAAAGCTCAGCTCTGGATTCAACCCGGTGGAAATGCGATTGATGTCGCCAAACGCATGGATCCGAAAGCCTACGGCTACCTGAAGGATTACATTGAGCAGGGCGGAAATTACCTCGGGTATTGCGCGGGTGCGTTTTTCGCGGATTATTTCGTCGACAACGACAACACAATCCCGGGCCTTGGGATCATTCCTGGCGGCGTAACCAAGGACTATCTTCCCGGAGATACGGGTGCCCACATCCTGCCTGTCAGGTGGCATCGCAATGACAAGACTTTCGTGCGGCATCTGTTTTTTGGCGAAGGTCCGGTTTTCGTTTTTGAGACGCCTGGAACCGTGGAAATCATAGGAGAGTATGTCGACAACGAAGCATCGGCTCCGCCGATTGCTGTCGTTCAGTTCAAGCACGGAAAAGGAAACGTGGTTCTTACCGCGATTCACCCTGAGGTTCCTGCCTGGGCACGCTGGTATTACGGTCTTGAAGATCCGGACGGATCGGACAGGGATCTGGCTGTCGAGCTCGTGAACCGGGCGCTTTTCGGCAAGCCCTCTCAGCAGTAGTTTCGAAACCGCAGCAGTTATTTTTTCAGCGGCACAAGATATTGATGCAGGCCGGGCAAAATACAATTGCGGTCGAGAAATTCAGTCTTTGTGAAAACCATGCCCGGAAAATGCCGCTGCGGATTCAATCCGAATTCCTGGATTTCCTTTTTGATCAATTTCATCTGCTCGTCGCCAGAGAGTCCGAGATAGGCTTCCCCTTTTTTTGCCCGTTCCGGGTACTTGCGAAGATACTTGTTCAAGGCGCGCGATTCGAGCGGTGAAATCCAAAGGAGTCCGGAGTTCCCACCGGAATTCAGTTCGATGATCTTCGCAGCGGTTTTCCCATTCTGCTCCACGATGGCCACGTCAAGTCCGTAAGGAATGTTGCGGTAAGCCTCCGGAAGTTTCGCGAACCATTGCTCCACGTTTTCCATGACCATGTTCGCTTTTGGGTCAATCCCGAGCAACCCCTGCACGACGATCTTCGTGGATTCCAGCTTAGGAAGACCATCCATATATCGGCGGGTCACCGCCCGTTTGGACAGCAGTTTCCCCTCGATCATTTCCACGCGATACTCACCCATCAACTTCAGGCGCTCCTGGACCAGCGTCAGCTCGGGACTTTTCAGGTATTCGAGCAAACGGTATGTCTTGAAGTCCGGTCTCTTCTTCATTTCGTAAAGGACATATTCCCAGTCCTCGCCTGGCAGTCTCGCTTTAATCTCCTGATGAACGGCATCGAAGTCCGTGTCGAGGTATTTCAAAATCTTTTCGAGGTCATCTTTATCGCTGATGATCTCGGTTCCGGTGTTCGAGTCATATGCGCCCTTGAGCACCCACCCGTTTGGAAACGCCTGATCCAAGGACTTCTTCATTTTTCTGATCTTATCCGCGAGTGCTGAATCATGACTGTAGTGCGGAACGGGCTTTCCTTCGGCCTGCAAAACCTCCTCGAGAGAAGAGGATTTTGCCATCGCCCCGGGCAGGTACTTTTCTATCAACTTTGCCTCAAAGAGTTTGTTCTCCATGGCGTCCTGGATATCGAAGTTGATCAGGGCCGGATTATATTTTCCGAGCATCGTCTTACGGTGCATATGCCGGCGGTGCCAGACCACCGTTTCGCCTTTCTCGCCTCCCGTGGCTTCCACGGGAATCACACCTCCCTGCTCGGGAATCTCGTACATTTCGATCGGGCCATGAAACAGCCGCTGCAGGATCCGGTCTTTCACTTTCTGAAATCCGTTTTTAGGTTCGGCATAGGGTTCCGCTGCCAGATGATGCCGGATCACCCGGATGCCGGAAGTTTTTCCGTTCTGCCTTAATTCCTCGATTGCCGCAGGATGCATCCCGCTGAGTTCGGAAAGGAGTTTCTCATTTTCCAGACTCGCGTCTTTACCCAGCCTATCGGTGAGCTTCATGACCAGGCGGACCCCGTCTTCCACTCTCCCGGAACCGCTCATGTCGTGATACTCGATCGCGTTTTTCCATCTGGGATCCACTTGAATGGATTGGACCACAGGCTCCGTGACCAGGGCCGAAGTAACGGATCCTTTCTGATTGGCCAATTCGCGACCAAACTCAAGGACTTCATCCACCGATGAGGCTTCTTTGCTCGTAAAACGATTCGTGAGCGCCGCTCCCATCGGGACCAACCAACGGCTTCGCACAAGGGCGCTTTTCGAGGAATCTTCCTGCTGAACTGGTTCCGAAACTGTACGCACCTTCCAGGAGGAGATCATGGATTTCGTCTGCCAGGATTCCATCTGCGCCTGGAATTTCGCCACCTCTTCTGAATTCGCAAGAGACGAAACCTGGCGCTGTCCATTCAAAACGTACTCAACTTCAAAGGGTTGCGCGTGAGCCACAGATGCGGAAAAATAAAGGGCAAAGGCTCCCCAGCGCATGACACGGTTCATAGTCTTCTTGTCGGGAATGCGTGACCATAAATTGAGCTCATACTATGTCAAATTTTTGAGCGGGTGTTTGCGCTCTGATTATTGCGCCGGAGTGTCGATCCGGACGCAGGAATTGAATTTCAATCAGATTTAAGAAACAGCTCAGGGCTCAAGTACGGCTCATCGGTTGCAACATCTCGAGTCAAACGAGGTGTACGATGGTTTATTGGCGCAACGGCGGTGTTTTCGCGGTTTATGCAATCACTGGCATTCTCCTGAGCGCGCAGGCACAAGCGGATAACTCATTTTCCTGCCCCGCTCGCCCCGGTCTTGCCGCGACAATCAAGAAAGCAAAAGAGACGCAGGACAAGTACTCACGTTTCCTTTCCGAAGAGCAGGCATTTGAACGGGAGCTGACAAAAGATAGAAAAGGAGCGGCCCGAGTCGCCAAAACCGCTACGGTGGTGGAAGGGGTTAGCATCAGCGCCCTGGCGTGGACACCGCTCGCGATTTTTCATGGCACGGGCGTGGCTCTAGGACTCGGCGAAGCGCTCTTTGCGACCGGCGTGGTCGCGACAACCAACCCTGGATTCACCTCGATCGTCTTGGAACCTAGAATGGAAAAGGGAGTGGTCGAACCCAATACTGACTTTGATTTCCGAAACAAACTGCGATTCAAAACGGACCCTGCCGAGATCGCTGAACTATCAAGACTTACAAGCCAACCCGGATCTGCACTCGAACAAGCTATTGCTGCTCGCTTCCGAATCGGAATGAGCAGCATCCTGAAAGCCGGGAAATACGCTCAGAAGGCTAAAATTGATGCTCTTGAACGGGCCGACAATCCAAAATCCTTAGGAGACAAGTGGCTCAAGTCACTGGGCTGGGGCGATGTCACTAAATTCGACGCCTTGGTAGCCGAATCCAAAGTGCGATCCAACATCTATGAAGCCGCGATCAGTTACGCTGCCGTCATGCAACAGACGATTGAACAGGCCTGCAAATCGACTATAGCGGTCGCAACCGCGCCATCAAGGAGTTCTGACGCTATACGGAAATCCAGCTCCCCCGGCGCCGGATTTAAAGCGAGTCCGCGAGCACGGATCGCAGCGGCGGCCAAATAGCGGGCTACTGCCGGCTTAGTTCATTTTGCAGCGTTGGTTGGAATACTGCCAATTATGAGCCCGGACCAGCCATACATTGTCGTTATTATCGAACAGGCGATCCACTCCATTGGTGATATATGCCTCAACTCTGGCTGAGTTCCCGTGGTATTCCACGCCTTTTCTATACTTATCGAATGTAAAAACAAGAAAAGCGCCCTTACCCTCTATCCTCGTTGGCTTGGCATTCTCGTAGCCATTAATTTTTACCTCATAGTCCTGGAAGTATTTGTTTATGAGGTCGCCGGAAACCACGACGGTTGCACTGATGTAATTGCCGT
>Ga0154382_109_pt1 | contig 9959 bp, 8 predicted proteins | sample RifGroB1_FD_105626 | JGI IMG/M metagenome (GOLD analysis project Ga0154382, IMG submission 105626) | Bdellovibrionales bacterium GWB1_55_8 | reverse complement strand
GGGCGATGCATGATGTCGAAGCGATCCGCGGCCGTTTCCTGGAGCCATTTGGTTTTGGTCAGGGAAATTCCGTTGAGGGTCGCGTCCACTTCCCCTCGAATCATTTTCAAAACGCGGGTGTTGTCATCCTGGACGAATAAAAAAAGCAGATCCGGCCAGCCGGTCCGGCGAGAAAGCAGGCGAAGGCTTTCGCGCGGCGTGGCATCCCAAGGCTCGGCCTGGTAGGGACCGTTTCCAATCAGCTTCTGGCCCGGGACTGGATCCGAACAGGGTTCGGACGGGCCCGTATTCGAATCCGGCAAAAAATACCGAAACGCGGCCAGCGTCTGAGGCAGAGTGGGGTCTGGTCGGCTCAGCTGAATTTCGATCGCCGCAGCTGAACCGGGGGCGGGGGTCACGGTACGGGCGCCCGTCCAATGAGGCATGAGCGTCCGCAGCGGGCTTTTCAGTTCCCCCTTTTGGTAATTTTCAAGGCATCTCACCAGGCGATCGGCTGAAATCAGATTTCCGGCGTGGTCCACGAGCCCGTCGCGGAGCTGAAAAGTCCAGCGATCCCCTTGGGCTGTGGAGGTCCAGGAGGAGGAGAGGTCCGCGATAGGTTGAAGGTTCGCGTCCAAGCGGGTCAGCGCTCTGAATTGCAGAGCGGACAGCCATTGGCTGTTTGCATCGAGCGTTCCCCTCGGGTTCAGCGTGGCTGGAGATTGAGGTATCATGACCCGAAGAGTGGGGCGCGATGGCGTCGCATCTGAGCATCCGACGAAATGAAAAGAGCCTAAAATACAAAGAAGGCCCGCGAGTCCTTTACGGAGTTGCGCCGTCCTTTTACCATTATGAGACCTCATGATTCGGGCGCGATCCATTTCTCTCATCTGCCTCTGTCTGACCTTTGCGTTTTGCTCGTCCGTTACGGTCTTTGGCGAAGACTCGCCACTATCGCCTGTACACAACTTTGTAGCCGAGGGGCGACTCAAAAAAAACGTCGACTTCTGGATCAGTATCTACTCCCAGTATGGCACCGATCAGGGCCTTATTCACGATTCCAAATATGTCGATGTCGTTTACGAGGTGGTGTCTCCCCCCAGCGCGCGGCTGATCCGCGAATCGAAACAACGCTGGCGAAAAGTGCTCCTGTCGCTGCATCGGAAGCAGGCCGAGCCTTCGACCTGGACCGAGGACGAAAGGCGGGCGTTCGTACTCTTCCAGAACGTGTACGAGGGGGACAAGTTTTTGAAAGCCTCCCATCGGAAGAGGGTGAGGTTTCAGCTGGGCCAGAAAGACCGGTTTCGGGAAGGACTGGTCGAATCGGGTCGGTATCTCAGCTTTATGGAGGATATCTTCCGGCGTGAGGGGCTTCCTGTCGAGCTGACCCGCCTGCCTTTCGTGGAAAGCAGTTTTAACACGCGCGCGCGCTCGAAAGTCGGTGCGAGTGGGGTCTGGCAGTTTATGCGCTCAACAGGAAAACTTTTTCTGAGGATCGACGATGCGGTTGACGAGCGCAATGATCCGATACGCGCCACCGAGGCGGCCGCTCAGTTGTTGCGGGTGAATTATGAATCGCTCGGCAAGTGGCCTTTGGCTGTCACGGCTTACAATTACGGTCGCAAAGGGATGATGCGGGCGGTGCGGCTGGCCGGAACGGATGACATCGATTATCTGATGCACAATTATGCCGCGCGGACCTTCGGTTTTGCGAGCAGCAACTTTTACTCTGAGCTGCTCGCCGCCATTCAGGTGGAGAAAAATGCCGAAGCGCATTTCGGAGCGGTTCAACGCCAGCCCCCTCTTCAGTTCATCGAGGCGCGAATTCCCGATTACGTGGATTTCCGGGACCTCGCGCAACTCATGAAGTTCGACTATGCGGAATTGAAGCGGCTGAATCCGGGATTATCAGACTGGGTCTTCTCCGGGATTCGTTTGATACCGAAGGGTTACCGATTGAGATTGCCGTACGATGGATCGCTGGACCGGGAGGCTGCAACGCGGCTTTTTTTTGCTGGATATTCGGCTATTCCCGATGTTTATAAGCTACGGTCGCAACACAAAGGGAAGCAGCCCAGAAAGCGGCTTCTTGGTTTATCTGGCAAGTAACTGCTGGAAATCATTGCAGGTGGGGCAGGTACCAGAGGGGATTTTATGTTTCTGGTAGGTATCGCGGGTGGATCTGGATCGGGCAAGACTACCTTCGCTCATAAGGTGATGAAGCGTGTGAATGATCCCAGCGTCGTTCTGCTGCATCAGGATTCCTATTATCTGCCTTCCCAACCCGCTCATCTGCGCGTGCACGGTGAGCCCAATTACGATCACCCCGACGCTTTCGATTGGAACCTGCTCAAGGATCATTTGATGCGCTTGAAGGCGGGCGAAGAAGTGGCGACCCCTATTTACGATTTTCGCTCGAGTCGTCGGCTCGCGGAAACGCACCGGGTGGGCCCTTGTCGCACCATTCTGATGGAAGGGATTTACACGCTTTGGGATGCCGAGATCCGGGACCTCTTTGACGTCAAAATTTATCTCCACGTTGAAGCGGATATTCGGTTCATTCGGCGATTGCATCGCGACGTGCGAGAGCGTGGACGCAGTCTGGACGGGATTATCCGGCAGTACTACGATACCGTCCGACCAATGCACCATGAGTTCCTTGAGCCGACCAAGCAGTATGCCGACCTTGTTGTCGGCGAAGAAACCGACATTGCCGCCGAGGTCGTGGGGGCCCGTGTGCAGCAAATGGCGGACAATGCGCGCGCCCGTATCGGAGAGGCCGTATTCGCGGCCCAGGCAGCGCAAGCCACGCAGGGGGACGAGTGAGCGAAGCCGCGAGTCTGAAGATTCTGCCATTGGGGGGGCTTGGCGAGATCGGGATGAACTGCATGTTGCTCGAGTACCAGGACGAGATCCTGGTGATCGATTGCGGCTTGTTGTTTTCTGATCTGGATCATTTTGGTGTCGAGTTCGTCATTCCTGATTTCACGTACCTGAAAGATCGGGCTGATCAGGTCAAAGCGATCGTGATCACTCACGGGCATGAAGACCACATCGGGGCGCTGCCTTTCGCGCTGAAAGCGGGAATTCGAGCTCCGGTCTACGCAACGCCGTTCACGAGCCTCCTGATCCGCGAAAAGCTGAAGGAGTATGAGCTGGAGCATCCGATCGATCTCCGCACGTATGAAATCGGCACCGAGGAAATCGAGGCGGGTTCCTTCCGAATCAACACGATCCCGGTGAATCACAGTATCGTTGATTGTGCCGCCCTCGTGATTGACACCCCGATCGGGAAAATCGTCCACACGGGTGATTTCAAGATCGATCCGACCCCCTTTTTGGGAGAGATGATCCACCTCGACAAGTTCAAGAAAGCCGGCGACGAGGATGTGCTTCTCCTGTTCTCTGATTCCACGAACGTGGAGCGCCATGAGCACAGCATGAGTGAGGCCATTATCCTCGAGAAGTTCGACGAACTCTTCGAGTCGGCGCAGGGCCTCACGATCGTCGCGATGTTCGCTTCCAACGTGAGTCGAATGGGCCAGGTTTTCGAAATCGCGAAAAAGCTCGGAAAGAAGGTGGCGCTTGCCGGACGCACCATGGAACAGAATGTCCGTCTGGGGGTCGAAGCGGGATATCTGTCGGGGCTGGAATCAATTCTGATCAGTATTGATCAGATCGATGAATATCCCCGCGACCGCGTGATCGTCATGTCCACCGGCAGCCAGGGAGAATATCGTTCGGCCTTGATCCGTGTTTCGAACGGTGAGCACGCGCACATCAAACTTGAAAAGGGCGATCTCGTCCTGATGAGCTCGAAATTCATTCCCGGAAATGAAAAAGCCATCGGCCGGATGATCAACAACCTTTTCAAACAGGGTGCGGAAGTCCTTTACGAATCGGTGCATGATATCCATGTTTCCGGCCACGCTTCGCGCCCGGAACTCAAGCAGATGCTCGAGCTGGTGCGACCGAAGTTTTTCGTTCCCGTTCACGGGGAGTACCGGCATCTGGTGCACCACGCTGCACTCGCGCGCGAGACGGGTGTTTCGCCGGATAACGTCCTGATTGCGGTGAACGGCGATGTCGTGGAACTCACGAAGGATCACTGTCGGGTGGTCGACCATATGGACGAGCCACGCGTGCTGGTAGAGGGCCGCGATGGAAGCGATGTTTCGCGGTTGGTGCTGAAGGACAGGCGTCAGATGGGCGAAAAGGGCGTGGTGTTTTCACTTCTGGTTCGAAACCAGGTTACCCGCCGGATCATCTCAGGGCCTGAGATCATTTCAAAAGGCCTTGCTCACGAGAACGTCGAGGCCGCCCTCATCGACGAGGCGAAGGACCTGGTTCGCAAACTCATCGTCGATTATGAAGATGACGTTGCCAGTAATGCCCCGGAGTCGGATCTTCAGGAAACCATCCGAGTGGAGCTTCGACGTTTCTTCAATTCGCATTTGGGTAAAAAGCCTACCGTTCTTCCGATCATTTTAGATCTTTAGCGGGGTTCGTTACATGTGCGTTCTTTTTCTCGCGTACCGGGTGGTTCCTGAATTCCCATTCGTGTTCGCGATGAATCGCGATGAGCTTCATGCCCGTCCGACGGCGCCAGCCTCTTTCTGGCCCGTCGCAGCCGGGCTCCCTGAAAATGAGATCCTCGCGGGCCGCGACCTAGAAGCCGGGGGAACGTGGATGGGTGTCACCCGGCATGGAAGGTTTGCGGCGCTCAGTAATTTTCGTGATCCGAAACACCAGAAAGCTCATCCCCGGAGTCGAGGAGAGATCGTCAGGGACTTCCTTTCGCAAGGGGTTGCACCTTCCGAATTCCTCGATTCTTTGCAGCTGCGGGCGTCCGAATACAATGATTTCAATTTCCTGTGCGGAGTCTGGGGTAAGGCGGAGGAATTTCGGTATTACAGCAGCCGCGCGCGAAAGCAGCAGCTCCTCGAGCCCGGAATCTACGGTCTCAGCAATGCTTACCTCGACACGCCTTGGCCCAAGGTGGTTCGCGGGAAGAAAGCCTTTGAATTGTTGCTTCAGGGGCTGTCCGGGAATCCCTCGCGCGAAGAGTGGACGAAAGCCCTGTTTGCGTTTCTTCGTAATTCGCACTGCGCTGACGACGCGGAACTTCCGGATACCGGTGTGGGCCTGGCAGCGGAGCGTGCGCTTTCCTCGATTTTCATCGAGCCGATTCGGCTTTCATCAGGAGCCTATGGGACGGTTTCCAGCTCCGTGATTTTGTTTGATTCTTCAGGTTTTGCCACTTTCGAGGAGCGCTCCTTGTCATTGCGACCTTCGCGGTGCGTGGCGCACGAATTCAAAATATTGAGTTAATTCCGTTGGTTATGCAGAGATGGTGTCTGCATAATTGCTTGATTAAAATGCTCAACGATGACTACAATAGAGGTATCGATTGGGGATCACTTTGAGCGAAGTTCTCGGAACACGATTTTCCCGCTTCCTCATGGCTGCGGGCCTGCTTCTGGCCGCAGGCATCGTTTCGCCTGCGTATGCGGAAAGCCGTGATCCTGCCCACCCATGTGCCTCGCTTGGGAACTGCTGGGCGGGACTTTTTTCTGAAATCCGGCAGCTTGCAGGAGATAGTTTCGATATTGCTGAGCAGGCAATCGCGAACTACGAGGCCAGCGCGCGAAAATCGCTCGCTGCTGATTTTGCTGACAGACCCGATGAATTGAAGAAACCCCTCTACCAGCTTGCTGCTTATCGCGCCTGTCTGAACGAATGCGAGGCGCTGAAGGAAGTGGCAAGAGACGGCGGCACCGTTGATCTCCTTGTCCGGGGCAGACAGTTTGATGCCAATGCAAACCTCTTCGAACAGGCGGCGCAAGGTTATTACGAACTTCAGGTGAAAAATCGCTGCGCTGGGATTCGGGATCCGAAGGCATACGATCGTTGCGCCAAGCGGGTTATCATTTTGAATGAGCCTGGCCGCGAAAGATTTTTCGCTTTTCTGGCAATGCTCCCTCCAGAGAGTGTTTCCTCATTTACTTATGTCGGCCATGGTCTGAAGGACCAAATCGTCTTTGGCCCCCGAACGATTTTGCGCCCGAAAGATCCCGATGTGACCATGACCCGCGCGGAATGGACCGGCGCGGACGATGGGGCTCTTTATTCAGAAGACCTCACGGAGGATTCCCGTTTCACGCGAGCGCTCAGGCGCACATTTCGCGACAACGCGACCGCGACGTTCTACGCCTGCAACACGGGCCAGCAGTTTGCGCGGAATTTCGCCTATGCGGCTGGCATTCCGAAAGCCGAGGCAAGTTTGACGGGAATGAATTTTCACGTGAAAAGGGCGGACGGGGTCATTGAGAAAAACCGGACAACAAACGTGCGAGCGCTCAAAGCGGGAAAGGGCGAGCGTTACGTGCTGAAATCAGAGAAGTCGGGGGCTTTTCAATCGCTGAAAGCCGAGCGGTTCTCGCCAAGTTTCATCACCCAGCTTTCCGACAAGCTCGCGCAAGGCGAAAATTTGTATGTTCCCGTTGATAGTCGCGCGACGCTGTCCCGCGAAGAGGTGGGTTGGACCGTGATTCAGAAGGTAAGCGCGGGTTCCGTGATCGGCGCCGAACTGGATTCCGGAGACAATGTGCAATTCTCAAAGGCGGAACGCCAGAAAATCAACAGAGTCGTTCAGGTGGTGAAAAAGCGAGTGCTGAACGGCAACAAGCCGATCGAGCCCGAAATTGTTCTCGACGAACTGGCAAAAAAGGATCCCTCTTTGCGCGATAAGCTGGCACGTCTCATTGATGAGGGCCATGAGCAGGCAAACCGTTCGCTCGTAACGCGAGGTCTGCTTCGCTCAATGGCGAAGGACCAGCCTGTGTTCGGTCCAATCGAGATCAAACCGAGTAACGATTGATCAGTGCAGCGGAACGTAATCTGCCGCGCGGTAAGGATCGTCAGCGAGGTCGATCAGGTAAAGGGAAGGCTTCAGATTGTCCGCAAACGCCTTGTCTACCGCGGCGGCGCCAGGGTAGAAGCCCTTGCTTGCCCCAGCCCCTCCGGACGGGGAAAGCTCGAATGTGAATGCGAAGATCCCATGTTCGCCATAAGCCCAGTCGGTGGTGTCACCGCTGGTGATGTAAAGTCCGCTGGACTGCTTGGCTCTGTACTTGTTCCATCCGGCCATGGTGTTGGCCATCTGCTTGAATGCGGCGAGGTCACGCGCGTTCCCGATTTCCTCGTTCGTGTGGCCCCACGGATAAAGAATGAGTTCGCTGAAGCTGTGGAATGTCAACATGGTCTTGAGGTTCGGCCTGGCTTCCACGAAGTTCTTGACGGCCATTGATTCCGGTTCGGAAAAAGCGGCTTCGCCACGGTAGGTGTCACTTTGCGGAAGCTTGCTTGAGCCGCCGGTACCCCAGCGATAACCATAGTTACGATTCAGGTCGACACCGAACGAGTCGTTCGCGTTTTTGCGACGATTCTTGCGCCAGAGCTGGTATTTGCCCGTGCTGACGTCGAATTCCGCTCCATCCGGATTCACCATTGGGATGATCCAGATATCCCGTGTGTCGAGCAGGCGCGCCACTTCGGGTAATTCACGGTTGGCGAGGAGGTGCTGCGCGAGCATCAACGGCAGCTCCACGGTGAGATGTTCGCGCGCATGATGGGCGCCCATGAAAACGGCTCCGGGCTTGCCGCTCACGCTGTCGCGGAGCGCGTCTGGGTTCGAATTGATTTGCATGGCCCAGATGTCGCGCTGTTCGATGCTCTTTCCGATGCTGACGATTCGTGTGATGTCCGCGTGTTTGGATTGAAGAGTGCGCAGCGCAGACGTCATCTCGGCATAGTTGTGATAGCGCTGGTCTGCGGAAGGAAAGTCCAGAGATCCAGGGCCTGAAAACGCCTCTTGCGCGTCATAGGATTCAAGGATGGTGAACCCGGCGCTTTTCACGGCCTCAACCATCGCCGGGGCGGAGATGCTCCAGACACTATCGCTGCGTACCACTTCTATGCTGATCCCGAGGTCTGCAAGGGCCGATCGTTCCGCCTGGTTCTTTGCTGCAATCCTCACAAAGCGCGGCGCTGAACTATCGATGGCCGCGTGAGCTGTGGCGTTTGCCGCGATGAAGCTGAGGGCGAGGGCGAGGAGGAATTTGGGTGCTATCATGAGGCCGTCCTTGGTCTTTCGTTGATCGTGGTCGTTGCTTCCGGGGCGTTTCGCCCCCCGTCCCTTGGGGGGCAATGGCGCGCCAAATAGTTAAGCCTTTGGAGAATACCAGCTTAGGCCGCCCGGACGCAAATTCGCGAAATCGAAAACGATAATTCCTGACAAAACAGGTAAAGTTTTAAGGGTTCCGGCCGATACGCTTAATGTAACAAAGAGGAGAATCCCAGATGGCCAAGGAACAACAGCCGGTAAAACCCGAAGCTTCGTCTGCAGAACCGAAAAAACAGGAACAGCCCAAAAAAGGCAAACAGCACGAGTACTTGCCTGGCATGTGTCATTCATGGGGATGCAAAGCTCACTCCCATCGATTTGATTTCTGCGATGAGCATTACGACCAATTCAAATTCGGTCTGATCAAAAAGTCCGGTGAACCGGTACCGGATTACGATAAAAAGTTTGAGCATTACAACGCTTGGAAAGCCAAGCGGAGTGCTCGCAAAGTTGCGTAAGGGGTAATCCCTCGCAAAAGCGCTGTACCCACCACCTCCTCACGAGAGCTCCAAGGCCGTTCAGGTCTTCGGGGCTCTCGTTCTTTTTAAGCTTATGACAACGGCCCTTCGGGCCTGTCACAAGTCCAGCTTATGACAACGGGGGCCCCGTTGGCCCCTATCCTGATTGTAAATAACGACGCATTGCGTTATATCGGGCGACCATGAAGTACTCGTCGATCTTGTGGAGCACGGTTATAGCCCTAGTCGCGTACGCGCCATCGGTTTCGGCAGTTCCCAAGCCGGCGCTCAGCGGCACTCACTCAGCAAGGGCCAAGCATATTCCGTGGTCCGGGAGCTGGTGGCCCATGGCTTCCGGGGAACTCGTTCTGGGATGGGATGACGGAGCAGGGCGCAGGGCGTGGTCGCGCGCGGATGTGAAAGCGTTTGATCAGTGCATCTCGTCCTACACGGCTGCGTGTACGAAGCTGCTCAGCAAAATGGCGGGTAAAGACGGCAAAGCGCTTTCCCCGATGATGAAATTTGATTTCGCCTTTCGGCAGCTGAACGAAAGAATTTACGGTCCCGGCGAGGCCCCCTCTTCGGCCTATTCTCATGCGGCAAAGTGGGATCTGGAAAATCACACCATCGGCGATAACTCCCGTCATCGGCACTGGGAGGCTCGTGAGTTCGCTGGTAAATGCATCGGTTGGGCTCTTTCGACGTTCGATTATCCGGAACCTACGAAATCGAAGACCATTGAAGGTGTGGTTTTTCGGCCCGCTGACATCAAGGGAATTCTGGCCGCATTGTACAACGGAGCCCAATTTTTTGTTCCCGAAGATGCGGTTGTCGGAAACGCATTTTACGAATCGACGGGAACTGCTGCGGATTACAAAGATGTGCTCCCTCTCGCTTTCTTGCGTGCGCTTTCGCTGACGATCGATCGAGGACTCTTGCTCGAAGCGGACCTGGAGCCAGGATCAGAGGTCTGGAATTACCCGATCTTCAAATACGATCTGAAGTGGAAGCAGACTCGGCCGGGTGTTGTCGGAGGCGAGGTCACGATTTTCTATGCCGACGATGATGTGCATTTCGATGCCGTTTTTTCAACGAACTCGCGCCGTCCGGATATCCAATCCCGAAAACTTCCCTTTGAGTTGAAAGTCCCTGCAAAGTGGGATGGCGACCTGCGATCCGCAAAAGAGGGTCGTTGGATCGGAACTGCGATCGACGAGCATCCGGACGCGCTGATTCTGTGGCTCGAGAAAGACTGGCGTCGAGCCATTTACCAGTACCGGGAAAGTCAGATGAAGCTTGAGGTCAACTTTCAGCTGCTAAAGCGGATTAATGTTCAG
>Ga0154382_178_pt1 | contig 10079 bp, 8 predicted proteins | sample RifGroB1_FD_105626 | JGI IMG/M metagenome (GOLD analysis project Ga0154382, IMG submission 105626) | Bdellovibrionales bacterium GWB1_55_8 | reverse complement strand
CCGAACGCGAACTTCTGGCGCGCTGGGGTGGCGGCTGTCACCAACGTTTTGGCGCGACAAGCGTTCGCGCGCCGGATACAGGACCCCTGCTGCACATTCGCGGCGTTAAGCCCGACGGTGAATTTGTCGATGAACTGCGCTGGAAAACTCCTATGCTCGCCTCCGGCCATCGAATCGCCTGGAATGGAAACGAGTGGCGAAAAGCATCTGAATCGAATACCGAGCAGCTCCCGGTGGATCCCGGAATGTTCATGAGCGCGCCGCTCTTCATCGCCCACTCTCGCGCGTTTCCAGAAAAATTTCCGGAGGAAGCGCTGACAGGGCTTCCGTCCGTCTGGACCTCGGGGGTTCCGAGCTGGTTTCGCCTCGCTGAACGCGGGGTCTGGGTGTGCGGCTGCGCGGAAGGACTCGGCTTTGATGAAATCGCTTCGACTATCACCGAAAAGGTTCTTCGGTTGCCGCCTCTATCCGACTGGTATGCGCTGACCCACGAATCCGCAGTGCCCGGCTGGAGAACAGCACGCGCAGTCGGAACCTATCGCTTGCCGAAGGACGCCCGATCCGAAGTGAAAGTGGAAGCGCAAGTCGCGCTGAAATCCGCCACTCACATCTTCTGGAGCAGCGGATCGCAATTCGAACAACTCGGAAAATTCGCGGCAGCCGGCGCCTCTCACGCCTGCGGCCCTGGAAAGACCGCCTCTCACCTGAGAAATGCCGGAGTAAACCCGCTGGTTTTCCCTTCCCCCCAGGAGTGGACAAAATGGCTGAAAAGCTGAGCTTGCGCCGACTCAGGCAGAATCCTCACATCATAGACCTCACACGCGAGGTACGCGTGGCGGTGGACCAGCTCATACAGCCCTGCTTCGTGGTCGAGGGAATCACATCGAAAGAGGCGATCCCGGGTCTCACCGGCACCTTTCGCGAGACGCCCGATTCGTTGCTTCACCAGATCGAGAAGGATCTTGAGGCCGGCATCAAGAAGTTCCTGCTTTTTGGAGTTCCCGGGAGCAAAAACGCGAAACATGCTGAACCTTCCTTCACGGCAAAACAGATCGCGGCGGTCAAAAAAAGATTTGGCAATGACGTCTTTCTGGCGGTGGACGTCTGCCTCTGCTCGACGACCCCTCATGGACAATGCGGGATTCTCACGGCTGAAGGCGATCACGTCGACAACGCGGCAACCGTTACTCAGCTCGCGGAGGCGGCATTGGCCTTTGCGAGTGCGGGCGCCGATTGCGTCGCGCCAAGTGACATGATGGATGGAAGGATCCGTGCCATTCGCGAGGCGCTCGACGGCGCTGGCCTGGAGCGCACGATTCTCATGAGCTATGCCGCCAAATTTCACTCCCGGTTCTACGGCCCGTTTCGGATAGCCGCCGATTCCGCGCCGAAAGGCGGAACCCCGCTGAAAGACCGAGCCACCTATCAGATCGACCCTGCCTGTCCCAGAGACGCTCTTGCCAGTTCGCTGCGCGACGCGGAAGAAGGCGCCGACATCCTGATGGTCAAACCCGGTTTGCCTTATCTGGACGTGCTCGCCGACTTGTCGCGAAGAATCAACAAACCCTGGGCTGTGTATGAGGTGAGCGGCGAGTTCGCGGGGATTGAACTCATGGCCGCGCAAGGCCTTGTAAACGGTCCTGCTGCGCATCTTGAGTCGTGGACCGCGTTTGTCCGTGCCGGGGCCTCGATCATCATCACCTATGGCGCACGATACGCGCAGGAATGGATCAAGCAATGACGACCACAAAGTCCGCTGAATTCTTCGAGCGCTCCAAGCGCGTTTCTCCAGGCGGTGTTCATTCGCCGGTTCGCTCTTTTCGCGGAGTGGGCGGCACGCCACGCTTTGTCGAAAGCGCCAGAGGCGCTGAATGGCTGGACGTCGATGGTAACCGGGTGGTGGATTTCTGCATGTCGTGGGGACCCCTCATGTTCGGGCACCAGGACCCTGAGATCCTCGAGGCGGTGAAAACAGCACTCTCGCGCGGATGGTCCTACGGAACCGCGGAGCCTTATTCGCTCGAGCTCGCGGAACTGATCACCGGAGCCCTGCCCTGGGTCGAAAAAGTTCGCTTCGTCAACTCCGGCACCGAGGCCGTGATGTCAGCACTTCGCGTGGCGCGCGCCGCGACCGGCAGGAATCGTATACTCAAATTTGACGGGTGCTATCACGGACACGCGGATTCAATGCTGGTGCGCGCGGGTTCTGGGCTCGCCGAGATGGCCTCGCCAGACAGCGCCGGCGTTTCAGACGGGGTCGCCGGTGAAACGATTGTTGTGCCATTGAACGATCTTGAGGCGGTTGAAAAAGTATTTCAGGCTCGTGGAAACGAAATCGCGGCGGTCATTGTCGAGCCGGTTCCGGCCAACAACGGCTTGCTCACGCAAAAGGACCAGTTCCTGCCCAAGTTGATGGAAATCGCGCACAGAAACGGGAGTCTCGTCATATTTGACGAGGTGATCACCGGCTTTCGGGTTGCGTTCGGCGGAATGGCGGAACACACGGGCCTGAAGCCTGATTTAGTGACTTACGGCAAGGTGATCGGTGGCGGGTTCCCCGTCGGCGCTTATGGCGGCAGACGCGATCTCATGGATCTCGTGGCTCCGGCAGGCCCGGTCTATCAAGCGGGTACCCTGAGCGCGAATCCAGTGGCGATGTCCGCCGGGATCGCGATGCTTCGAAAACTTCAGCGAGACAATCCTTACTCCGCGCTACGGGCAAAAACGGAAACGCTCGCCAATGATCTTGAAATAATAGCGAAACAGGCCGGCGTACTGGCTCGGGTCCAGCGTTTTGCCTCGATGTTTTGGATCGTATTCGGAGGAATTAAAACCTCCGACGGATTCGTTCGCGCCCCGGAAGAAACCCCCGCGCGTCAGAAAGAGCTTTTCGCGAAAGGATTTCACTCCCTTTTGAACCGTGGAATCTACCTTTCTCCAAGCGGCTATGAGGTTTCGTTTCTGTCGACCGCTCACACGGATGGTTTGATCGAGAAGTTTCTCGATGCCTTTCGGGATACCCTGAAGGAGCCAGGCTGGACCTGATCACAAAAAATGAGCAAGACCCCTGGCATCATCACACGCACTTCCAGCCGCCGCTTCCGCCTGATCCTGGGGGTGCACGTGTTCTGGATGATCGTGCTGTTTTTCCTCGGCGGCTGGTGGGCCCACCTGGTGCTGCGCCAGGCGGACCGGATCGCCGGTCTTGAAAAAATGCTCGGATTGTCGGTCAGTGCCTCGCAGGATCAGTGGGCAAGGACCCAGCGGATGCTGTTCTGGGAGTCGGGCACGTTTTTCTTTCTCCTTCTGTTCAGCACGATCCTGCTCTTCTGGCTTTACTGGCGCGATTACACGCGTTCCCGGTCTCTGCATGCGTTTTTCGCCTCAGTGACCCATGAACTTCGCACTCCGCTCACGAGCATCCGGCTCCAGGCTGAGTCGATCGCGGAAAACACCATGGAAGACTGTGGCCAGCGCACGCTGATCTCACGTCTGATTGAAGACACCATGCGCCTGGAATCACAAGTTGAACGCGCGCTGGAACTAGCTCGGATCGAAGGCGGAGGCCCGCTCTTCCTACAGTCTTTGCAGGTACGCCCGTGGATCTCGCAATCTCTCCGTTACTGGGGCGAGGCGTTCAGTGGACGAATTGAATTCGATCTTCAGGTTGAAGATATCTTCGTCGAGGCGGATCCAACGGCAATTCAGGTCATTCTGAAGAACGTGCTCGAAAACGCCATGAAGCACTCCGGCCAGGACACCGTTCGGATGACCATCCGGTCACGAACCGAAAAGAACGCGACATGCCTGATATTCGAGGACAACGGGCGCGGGTTCAAAGGTGACGTGAAACACCTTGGGCAGCTGTTCGAGCGCGGTGTGTCTTCCAAGGGTACCGGCGTTGGCCTGTATCTGGTTCGCGCGCTTATGGAGCGAATGTGTGGCTCAGCTCAGTTCGCGCATCGCGATGGTTTTGAGGTGACCTTGCGCTTCAAAGGAGGAAGCCATGGCTGAGCAAAGCCGCGTGCTTCTCGTGGAAGACGAGCGCAACCTGGGATTGACCCTTCTCGAGCGCCTCAAGAAAGAGGGGTTTGATTCCGTCCTCGCGGGTTCGGTGGCGGAGGCTCGCAGGGCCGTGGAGGCGCGTCCGTTTGATCTCGCCTTGCTCGACGTCGGACTTCCGGATGGCTCGGGCTTCGATATTGCGGAATTGCTGAAATCGGAACATCCCGGGACGGCGATCATTTTCCTCACCGCACGCGGAAACCCTGAGGACAGAATCCACGGACTCGAACTCGGAGCAGAGGACTACGTCGTAAAACCGTTTCACCTCAAAGAGCTCCTTCTCAGGGTACAGAACGGACTCAGGCGAGCGCGGTTCATCACCGACCAGCGCACCGCAAACGGGGAAACACGCCAGGATGAGGTCACGGTAGGAAACGCCACCATACGATTTTCAAAATTCGAGGCGGAAACCGGGGGCGCGAAGCACGCATTGACCCACAAGGAATGCGCTCTCCTCCGGCTGCTTGTTGAACGACGCGGTGAGGTCGTGAGCCGCGACGAGATACTCGACAGGGTCTGGTCGAAAGACGAATTCCCAAGCCCGAGAACCGTCGACAACTTCATCATGCGCCTGAGGCGACTTGTTGAATTCGACGTCGAGAATCCGCAAGTCATTCGCAGTGTGCGCGGGGTGGGTTATCAGCTCATGTGACGGCAAAGGCCGGCGAGGAGAATGAAATGAATCTGTTCCAGGCAACCCTCAGAAAACAAAACGATGCCAGGCCTCCCGTCTGGTTCATGCGTCAGGCCGGTCGCTATCATTCGCATTACCAGGAACTGAAGAAGAACCATTCCTTCATGGAACTCTGCAAGGTTCCGGAACTGGCCTGCGAAACCACGATGGGCCCCATCCGTGACTTTGATTTCGACGCCGCCATTCTGTTTTCCGATCTGCTCTTCCCGTTGGAAGCCATGGGCATGGGGCTTACGTACGATCCGGGCCCGAAAATGGGCTGGCATCTGCAAACACGGGCCGACCTTGACCGGCTTGGTGGTGGGGCGTCTCTCGCGTCAAAGCTCCAGTTTCAGGCCGATTCCATGCGCCTGATCAAGGCAACGTTACCTGCAAGCAAAGGGCTGCTCGGATTTGTCGGCGGCCCGCTCACGTTATTCTGCTACGCAGTGGAAGGCTGCCATTCCGGTGAACTGTCTTCGTCGCGTGCTGGCTTGACTGACGGCCGCTTTGAAGGATTCAATGAGAGACTGCTCGACCTGCTCGCTGAAAACATGGCTCTTCAGGCGCGAGGCGGAGCGGATACGATTGCGATCATGGATACCTGCGCTGGCGAATTCGAACCAGAGCTCTACGGCAGGACCGCGGTTCCCGCTCTCGCGGCGCTTCTGAAGCGTTTCCAGAAACTCTGTCCGGAAACCCCCGTGACCTACTACTCGAAAGGCACGCGCCCGGAGCACTGGCGTTTCCTCGAACCGCTGCCCATCGCCTGCCTGGGAATCGACTGGCACCAAGACCTTGCAAAGACGTTGACGCGGTATTCAGATCGTTGGGCGATTCAAGGCAACGTGGACCCGGAGTGGCTTTTTCTTGAATCCGGCGAACTCGAAAAAAGATTGCGCGATGTTTTCAGTCGCGTACTGGCCCTTCCCGCCTCCGCAAGGCGGGGTTGGATTTGCGGACTGGGACATGGCGTCCTTCAAAAGACGCCCGAGCGCAATGTCCGCCTCTTTTTGAAACTGCAACGCGAGATCTTTGGCGCGTCCGCTTAGGCGCAGGAGTTTGCTTTATGTCCACTGATTCCAGTCTGCTGAAAAAATACGATGTCCCCGGACCGCGCTACACGAGCTATCCGACGGTGCCCTACTGGTCTGATTCACCGACACAAGCACAATGGATCCATGAGATTGCCGCCGCGCTCGACCTGAACGAAAAAAACAACATCGGTTCAGCCGTCTATGTTCATGTGCCGTTTTGCCGCAGTCTCTGCACCTACTGCGGGTGCAATACACGCATCGCACGTTCAAACGCGGTAGGTCTTCCGTACATCGAGACCGTATTGAAGGAATGGGATCTTTATCTGGAGGCGCTTGGCGGGCGGAGAATTCTCCTGAAGGAACTCCATTTGGGCGGAGGAACGCCGACCTTTCTCTCCGCCTCGGAACTCGAGTATCTGATCGAAGGAATTCTCTCTCGCTCACGAATCGCTGACCATCCGGAACTCTCGATCGAGGCCGATCCAAGGACCACGAGTGAAGATCAGCTTCGAACACTGAGCAAACTCGGCTTCAAGCGCTTGAGTCTCGGAATCCAGGACTTCGACCCGCGAGTCCAGGAAATCGTCCATCGCGTGCAGTCAGAGGAACAGGTCAGACAGGTTACGGAAACAGCGCGGCAGCTTGGTTTCACCGGAGTGAATTACGATCTGATCTACGGGCTCCCCCTTCAGACACAACAGAGCGTTCAGCAAACGATCGAAGCAGTCCGCCGCCTCAGACCGGATCGGATCGCGTTCTATGCTTACGCTCATGTGCCCTGGATCAAACCCGGCCAGCGCCGTTTCACCGAGGAGGACCTCCCAAGCGGAGACGAGAAGCGGGCTTTATATGAGCTTGGACGACGTCAGCTCGAGGAAAGCGGCTACCGTGAGGTGGGAATGGACCACTTTGCCCTTGAAACCGACGCCCTCTGGCAGTCCGCCTGCAACGGAAAACTTCATCGCAATTTCATGGGCTACACGCCCGAGCTGGTGGCCCCGCAGTTCGGACTCGGCGTTTCCTCCATTGGCGATGCCTGGACCGCGTTTGCACAAAACGAAAAGCTTCTGGAAAGCTACACCACGCGGGTCGAAAGGGGCGAGCTGCCTCTGCTTCGAGGCCATCTTCTGAACGAGGAAGACCGCATCCTGAGAAAACACGTTCTGAATGTCATGACCACCTTCGGCACGGACTGGAGTTCGCCTGAACTCCAGACGCCCTATCTTCAATCGGTTCCGGAAAAACTTGCGGAGTTCGCGCGCGACGGCCTCGTTGAACTCACCGCGAGTTCCTGTCGAGTGACGGACAAGGGCCGACCTTTTCTCAGAAACATCTGCATGGCATTTGATGCCCGCCTGAGTCGCCAGGCGCCCAAGACACAGCTCTTCAGTCGGACGGTTTAAGGAGAATTCATGATCGGCTCAGTGGATCACAACCATAAGGAAGTCACGATTGTCGGAGCAGGGATTGCCGGGCTTCTGGCCGCTTATCAACTGGATAAAAAGGGTTATCAGGTAACACTCCTCGAAGCGGCCTCGAAGGCCGGGGGACTGATCAGAACTGATCAATCAACCTACGGTATTTCCGAATCCGGGGCGCACTCGGTCCTCGCCACCGCCACCGTTCAAACTTTTGCTGAAGAGATCGGACTGGACCTTTCCGCGATTCGCGGGAACTCGAAGTCCCGTTACATTTTACGCGATGGAAAACTCAGCCGCTTCCCGTTGAAAGTCGGCGAACTTCTTGCTGCGCTGATCCGAGGTTACTTCGTACTAGCGGATGCCGACACGAGCCCGGCGCGACTTTCCCTGGAGCGGTGGACGGCGCGGTATCTGGGAAAATCCGTGCTTCAATATCTGCTCACCCCATTTGTTCGCGGAATTTATGGAGCGGAGCCCAAGGACCTTTCCGTAGGGGCCGCCTTTCCGATGCTCGCCGTACCCCGGGGACATTCATTCTTCAGCCATCTTTTCTCACGCGCGATTCGGGCGCCGTTCAGGAAAAAGACCGCGTCAAAAGATCTCGTCGCATCGGACAAGAACAAGAAGATGAAGAAGGCGATGATGGCTCCCACGGACGGAATGGGCGACCTTATTGCCAAACTCGAACAGCGCCTTACTGAACGCCTGGGCTCGCGCTTTAAAAGAAATCACATCGCTACCGAATTGCCGTCCTCACCGAACGTCATTTTGGCGGTTCCGGCTTATGAGGCCGCGAAGCTTCTGAGAGAGGCGGACCCGCAGCTGAGCACGGCTCTTTCGGCGACACCGTACTCGCCAATGGTATCGGTGACCGCTTTCGTCGAAAAGGACTCCATGCCTCGCGAAATTCGCGGAGTGGGTGTCCTGGCACCCGCTGTCGAGGGTCGTGACGCCTTGGGTATTCTGTTCAACTCCAGCTCATTTCCGAAGAGAGTTCTGGATGAGGAAAAATTCACATCTTACACGGTCATGATGGGCGGATCAGCTCATCCAGAATGGCTCGAGGCAAGCGATGATAGGATTCGAGACATCGTGACTCAGGAGTTGCGAGACCTGCTCCAGGTTCGCAAAGCGCCGGCGCATCTGGTTATTCACCGTTGGAAACGTGCCATTCCGCAATACGGCCCCGCACTCCAGGATTGTTGGGAAGCGGCGCGTGAGGGCTGGTGTGCGCGGCCCGGACGAATTCTTTTCGGAAATTACACGGGTCAGGTGAGTCTGCGCGGAATGATCGAGGCAGCGTCAGCACTTTAAAACGCCAGATTTCTTGGCGTCCGGATTGCACAGTGTCTCCAATCATGGGGCTTACTCCGACGCCAAAGAGCGATAGACCACCGTTTCGATTCGGGCTCCTCTACATCCTGATCGGTATCTGGCTCGTACTCTTCATCACGGATTTTCTTCAGTACAATCAGAACGTCGAAATGGTTCCTTACAGCCAGTTCCTCTCTTACGTGCGGGAGAAGAAGGTCGCGCAGGTGACGATCGGATCTGAACGGATCCAGGGGACATTGAAGCAAACAAACAAAGGAAAGCAGCAGAAGGAGTTCGCGACCCTCAAGGTGGATGATCCGCAGCTGACCGATAGACTGAGCCGGGCCGGCATCAAGTTCAGCGGGCTTTATGAAAGCAAGTTCTGGCAGGGACTCCTGGCCTGGATGGTACCGATATTCCTGTTCTTCCTGCTTTTCTCGTTTCTGATGAAGCGTGCGGCCGGAGGTGCGGGAGCTCCGCGCGGGGGCGGCTTCCTCTCAATGGGAAAATCCAAAGCGAAAATTTACGTCGAAAAGGGTCTCAAAGTACGTTTCGACGATGTTGCAGGAGTGGACGAAGGAAAAGAGGAACTCCGTGAGATCGTGAACTTTCTCAAGGACCCGGCACGCTATACCAAGCTCGGCGGACGCATGCCCAAGGGCATTCTCCTCGTCGGGCCACCCGGCACAGGCAAAACTCTTCTGGCCAAGGCAGTCGCGGGCGAGGCCGGTGTTCCATTTTTTTCAATCAACGGCTCAGAATTCGTCGAGCTGTTCGTGGGGCTCGGCGCGGCGCGCGTCCGCGATCTTTTTGAGCAGGCGAGAAACCACGCGCCCTGCATCCTCTTCATCGATGAGCTTGACGCTCTCGGCAAAGCGCGCGGCCTGAGTTCCATAACCGGCTCCGGCAACGATGAAAAAGAACAAACACTGAATCAGCTGCTCGCGGAAATGGATGGTTTTGATACCTCAAAAGGCATCGTGATCCTCTCGGCCACGAACCGTCCGGAAGTACTGGATCCCGCGCTGCTCCGCGCGGGCCGTTTTGACCGCCATGTCGTCATCGATAAACCGGACCGGAGCGGACGCGCCAAGATCCTCGAAATCCACATGAAAAAGGTGACGCTGGCCAAAGAGATCAACTCCGATGTGTTATCATCCATGACCGCTGGATTTTCCGGCGCGGATCTGGCGAACCTCGTGAACGAAGCCGCGTTGATCGCCACACGAAGACAGGCGGATGCCGTTGAGATGCGCGACTTCACCGAAGCAGTCGAACGGATAGTGGCGGGACTGGAAAGAAAGAGCCGCCTTCTCGGGGCGAAAGAAAAACGGCGCGTGGCCTATCACGAAATGGGACACGCGGTCGTAGCTCTGGCCACTGGTGAAACCGATACCATTCACAAGGTGAGCATCATTCCGCGCGGCATCGGCGCACTGGGTTACACGATGCAGCGCCCGACCGAAGATCGTTACCTAATGGGAATGCGCGAACTGGAAAACAAGCTTGCGATGATGATGGGCGGCCGTGCAGCGGAGGCCATGTTCTTTGATGATATTTCGACCGGCG
>Ga0154382_169_pt4 | contig 10262 bp, 11 predicted proteins | sample RifGroB1_FD_105626 | JGI IMG/M metagenome (GOLD analysis project Ga0154382, IMG submission 105626) | Bdellovibrionales bacterium GWB1_55_8 | reverse complement strand
GTTGTGGAAATGCTGTTCCACCGCGATCTTTCCAGAGATCAGGTCGCGAACGCCTGGATCTCAGACCTGTCTGAAAGCTGCTCGGGAAAGTGCGACAAAGTACTCAGTCAGGTACGCGACCTGCTTCGCTCCCTGCCGGATATCAAAACAGGCCAGAAAATCGTGTATCTCTTTTTTTCAACCGGAGTCGAACTCCTGATTGACGGTCGGAAGCTGGGGGAGCTGAAAGGCGCTGATGCCGCGCATGCTGTTCTATCGGCTTTCATTGGAGCAACGACCCCCGCTATTTACATTCGAGCGGCCCTTCTGGGTACCACCCGGTCATCCTGAGATGCCATACTAGATGCCATTCTGATCTATGCGACTCACCGTCAGCTTCGTCAGATAACCGGCTGCTCCCAGAATCCGAATCAAGGAATCAGTGCTGATACCCTCGCTATTACCTTCTTGGATTCGCTTCAGATCGCTTTCACTTAGCCGGGCGTGCTTCGCCAGTACAGGAAGGTCCAGATCGTTCATCTGAAAGACGGTTACCAGTGCGGAAAGAAGCTCCACTCGAAAAGCCAGCTCTGCCGAATCGGATTGTGTGAATGGTGTGGAATTCGAAGTCATAGGTTTCTTCCTCTTCGCGTTTTCCTGTTAATGTAGCAAGCGGTGCGCCGCGAAAATTACCTGCGATTTCAACTGGTAACCATGGTCCTTGTGCCATCTGATGTTGGCAATGGCAACCGGAGGTGCCATCTCGGGTTGCCATCAGGAAGCTATCGTATGCCGAAGGGACCGTGACAGACGCTTCGCAGATCCGCTCCCCTTGAAGATCTGATTTTCCAGAAACTGAATCACCTCTCGCGCGATTTCCTCTCCCGCATCCTCCTGAAGAAAATGCCCGGCGTTCTGGAGCTGCTGAAACTGGCTGATGGGAAGGTGATCTGCGAGAGCCATCCCCTCATGCAGCGGAAATACAGGGTCCTTGTCCGACCACAGCACCAGGATCGGAACCTCCCAGCGCGAGAGCACCTGTGCGATCTCATGGATCAGCCTGGCTGTCTCGTCCGACGCTCTGGTCGGAATCATTTTAACGAACGCCGCGATTCCCGCACGCGACGCGGCGGTTGGATGCGGCATCTTGTATTGCCTAATTATGTCGGAACCTGGCGCACGCGCGAAGCCGCCGGTAAAAGCCAGCCAGCGATAAAGATCAAGACGTCTGATCAGAAAACTTGCGAGCGCTCCCGATCTGAACAGAGCGCGAAACCAAAAGGGTAGTTTCCGCTCGCTCAAAAATGTATTCAGGATCACCAATCCTCGAACATTGTCCTTGTGATCGATGGCATATCTGAACGAAATCGGCCCACCCCAGTCATGGCCGACGATCGTGACACCCTTCAGATTCAATTCAGTGATGAGCTTCGTGAGAATATCCACATGCCCTCGAAAGCTGTACGCTGACTCGTGAATCGGCTTATCCGACAAACCGAACCCCAGAAGATCCGGGGCAACACAGCGGAAACCGCCAGCGGCCAGCAATGGAATCATTTTGCGATAGAGGAAACTCCACGTCGGATTTCCGTGAACAAGCAGGACGACTGGGCCGTCCCCTTCGTCGAAATAGTGAATTTTCCGTCCACTGAACTCAACGTAGTTCGATTTGAACGGAAACCCGTAGGATTCGAAACTTGCGGGCGCCATATCACCATAAGTGGTTCGCAAGAAGCGCTCCAGACCTGTCGGTTTAGGCACAAGGGTTGCTGCCTGAGAAAGCATGGTCGGAAAACCGAACTTTCTGAATGGTGATCTGAGAAAAATGAAAGGCGCGGCCCTGGAAGAACCGGACTTTGACGCGCTGGACGAGGAACGGGAGGCATCCATGGCAGACGAAGGCGGGGCATCAGGTGCGGAAATGGAAAAGCAGCCTTCCCAGCCGATCGGCCAGCTGCCCTTTCCGGAGTTCGTGCAGCAGCCTTCCGCGTGGTCAAAGCAGCTGAGAGCCAGTTTGATGGACCGCAGGGTTCAAGCGGCGGGCCTTTCCGCGCTCGCGGGGGTGGCGATTTACGCCTGGCGCAGTCGCCTCAAAAAAACAGCAGGATGAATTGAGCCCTTTGGACGAACACTGCCGTGCGATAACATCTCCGAAAATCGTTTAGAGGGCGCGGAGATGATTCGTACAGTACTGTTTCTCGGAATTTCAAACCTGTTCATGACGTTTGCCTGGTATGGCCACCTGAAAAATCTGAAGAGCTCGGCTCTCTGGGTTGCCATCATCGTGAGCTGGTCGATCGCCCTCTTTGAATATTGCTTCCAGGTTCCGGCGAACCGCATCGGCTACCAGTTCTTCTCACTTCCTCAGCTCAAAGTTGTCCAGGAAATCATCACAATGATTGTTTTCGCGGCCTTCGCTGTCTTCTATATGGGCGTTCCGGTCACGAGAAACCTGCTCTGGGCCGGTCTGTGCCTCATCGGTGCAGCGTTCTTTATTTTCCGCGACGGGCTGCCCGGATAGCTGAACTGGCCAGCGCCTTTTCGCCCAGGCGAGCAAGCAACTCGTCACCTTTTTTGGAGTAGACGTAAGGCCTTTTCTTGAGCTGGACATTGAGTTCACGTTGCATCCGCCGCCGAATGAGCTGGGCCTGGGCCGCGAGTTTGACGTCGTCCCCGAGAAGAGTGCGAGGAAGCTTCTCCGAGGTAATCGGCGGTAAAAATACGATTTTCCATTTCGCTGGCAACGGAAGAAAATTCACCGGGATCGGAATTCGGAGTCCTTTGAACAATTTTGAAAGGTTGATATTACCAAGATTCAGATGGGTCTCTTCCGCTCCGATGATGATACAAGGGACAATGGGGGCCCCTGCTTCGATCGCCATGCGGAGGAACCCCGTATGGAATTTCTGAAGCTGATAAGCGCGCGTGCTCGGCTTGAAATTCCCGGTTTCACCTTCCGGAAAAAGGATCACGAGGCGACCCGCTTCCAGCATCTTTGCGCCGCCGTCGACACTGGCCTTTCTCAATCCGAAATGTTCCGAAATCTCGGCAAGCCTGGAAGAAAAATCGAAGAAAGCACGATGAGCAAGGAGCCGGGGCCTTCGTCGGGTCTCTCGTTTGATGACGTGGGCCAGGAGGACGGCGTCAAATCCAGCGAATCCTGAGTGGTTGGGCGCGATCAAGGCACGGCCGGTTTCAGGCAGATGCTCAATCCCTTCGACTTCCATCCGAAAGTACAGGCGCAAAAGCTGAAGCCAGACCCGTCGGATCGTCTTCAGTCGATTGTTGCTGACCAATTCAACTACCATGCTTTAACTCCCGATTCGAGAGACCAGCATATCATGATATTCAACGGGCGGTCAGGCGCAGAATTCGGTCTTTTTCAGGCCCACAGCTGCCTCGGCCATCACAGTTACTCGTACTCACATAGATCGACCCATCCGGCGCCTGCACAATCTCCCGGAGTCGCCCAAATCCTGCATCCCCGGATAGATACACTTCATGCCCCAGGACTTCCGGCTGGGCTCCGCCCTCGATCATGACTCGCTGCAGATGTTCTGAGCGAAGAGTCGCGATCAGGAGACTCCCTTTCCAGGCAGGAATCAGATCTCCGGTGTATTTCAAAGCGCCCCCCGGAGGGAGTGCTTCCACCCAAACCAAAGAGGGTGTGATCCGGCCGGCCTGCGAATCGCAGCGCCAGACGTCCGGCCAACCGAGGTTTTCGCCAGCGCGCGCGAAACTCAATTCATCATGACCTGATCTTCCCATCTCCCCGCTAGGACCGTGATCGGTGACCGCCATCACCGATGCCGAAACCCAGTCAAAGCCCTGGGTGTTGCGAATACCCAGGATGTACGCCGGGCTTCCTGGAAAGGGATTATCACCAGGCACCGCACCATCGCGCGTTATTCGTAGAATTTTTCCGGCCAGGCTATCACGCTGTTGCGCAAGCTCCGACTCACGAGCATCGCCAGTGCCCACGTACAGCATGCCGTCCGGACCGAAGCGAAGACGTCCGCCGTCGTGAAAAGTCCCTGCGGGTATATTGTCGAGAATGACCCGATCAGATGTCGCGCTCAAATGGTCCGCGGACAATCTGAACCGCTCCACGCGATTCACGTCTCCAGCATCACCCGCTGCCGTGTAATAAACAAAAAAGCTGCGATTCGCCTTGAAGTCAGGATCGATCGCAATCCCAAGAAGACCTCCCTCGCCTGCCTCACCTACCTCGAGCTGTGCCACCGGCTTCTCGATCAGTTTCCCTCCGCGCACCAGACGAATCCGTCCCGGACGCTCCGTCACGAGATAATCCCCTCCCGGAAGAAAACCAATGCCCCAGGGCACCTCCAAGCCGCTCACAAGCGTTTCCACCTTCAGCTGAACCTGGCCAGCGCTTCCCCAACCCGCCTCCACCAGTTCGCAAGCAGGTGTAGACGTTTGCTGCGCTAAACTTGCGAGCGGCTGAAACAGGGCCGGGATGAGAACTGGAACGATCACGCTGTTGTTCATGTAATCTCCCTCCAGAATCGTCCTGTCCGGATTCACTTCGAGACGGAGTAGATAATTTCCGGCTGGAATGTCCGTCACATCCAGCCACTGACAATCCAGGCTTCGGTCGTAGATGTCCGACCAGCCGGAACTGATGCCTTGAAAGCCGCAATCGAAACGCCCGTTGCTCCGGCCGGTGCTTCTCTCGGTGTCCATCAGACAAAACCCCAGCTTGCTTCCCACGACCACCGAGCTCAGATCGTCTGATCGCAGGAGTTCGTAACGAACCATTTCGCCCAGATGGTAATGTCCATGACAAGAGGCATACTCAAAGCGAGGATCCTGCGAATCCGGGGGTCCGATCTCAAGGTCTGATCCTCCTGAATTGAAGATTTCCGTGTCGAATATCAGGAGTCGCCTGATCCCGATCTTCGAAATGCAGCCCTCTTCCAAAGCGCAGCTTTGAGGGTCAAAGAACCGCGTTGTCTGCTCGATGGATTCACGGAGAGCCGCCTGTGGAATCAGTAAGTCAGGGATCAAACTGCCTGATTCTTCCGGAAGGAGTTCCGTGAACCTCAGATCCGCATGAAGCGTCCACTCTCCAGACGGGGCGAAACTGCTGGCCATGACCAGTTCAGCCTCTGAGAAGCGCTCATTGGCGCGAATACCACCGCTTTCGCCGCACTCTTGCTCACAGGTCCTGCCACGACCGATGCAAAAGACCTGGCAGTTCTGTGGCGTCGGATCAATGGTCGCCGCGACACGAAGAGTTACGATTTCCCCTGGAATAAATTGCGAGACCGAGCAGGAAGGATCCGTTAGCTGCTTCAACTCAGCAGCTGAATAATTCACATTGAATGAGCCATCGTCGGATATTTGGCCGGACGTCAGGCTGCTCGCCTGTTTCGTGGATGGCGCCTCCTGCGAACCACAATTCTGCATTGCCGCAGGATCAAATACGAGTACAAGCTGCTGTTCCAACTGCTGCGGCGCTACGGGAAGACCATTGTTCGAAATGGCTGCTCCGCGTACCGAGAGACTATCCGCCGCCCAGAGCTTTGCGCTTGAGACACTTGCTGCCATCAAAATTCCAAGAAGCACTTTCGCCATATGGGGTCGCATCAGCAGTTCAGATGCAAGAGGCGCGCGGATAAGTGATGGAACGCCCCGCGTGAAATCCCTTCCCGTCCCAGGCGCGGATCTGGACCACGACGCGGTCGTCGCTCACGGTCACGACGTTGTATCCATTCACCTCATTCCTGGCCCGAGTGGAAACAGCGGTTCCCGCCTCCGCAAAGAGGATCCTGCGCCTGAGCCCGGCGCGGCCATGCACTCCGCGGTGAAGGTGGCCCGCAAGAACCAGGTCCGCACCCCCGTCACTCAGCACCGAAAACACCTTCCTTGCTCGAAACGGAACGAGCGGATGATGAGTGACGACCACTTTGAACAACTTTCTGTTCGCAGAGCCCAGGAAGGTTCGAAGGCGCTTCAGCTCCGATTCCCCGAGATGACCCGATTTCCATTTACCGGGTCGAACTGTGTTGAAACCAAATACCGCCACTTCGGAATCAACGAAAGTCTGGGCCAAGTCCCACGAGATATGCTTTCGATAGCGACCCAGCGGATTCAGCAGTCGAACCGGTAGATTGAATAGCGGAATGTCATGGTTTCCCGGCACGATCACTTGCGGAAAAGGAAGTTCGTTCAGAAATCGGCGTGCGGCCAGAAACTGCGACTCCCGCGCACGCTGACTCAAATCTCCACTCACGGCGATCACATCGGGATGCAATTTTTCGAGGTCTTCCTTCAGCGTCCGAACCATCGTGGGGATCTCCGTACCGAAGTGAAGATCGGAAATGTGCGCCAGAACCCTCATGCTATATCCCTCAGGACGCGAAGCGACCGCGGCCGGACACAGTAATGCAACGGCTGCTTCAGATAAACGACCTCACCATCCAGCGCGACATGAACGCGCTTACGCGCGGTGAATATCCATAATTCTTTCGCCAGCAGGAAATCAAAATCAGCGCTCCCACGGAGCGTTCCGGTCAAAGCCCGCATGAAATTCTTGAGCAGCGCAAACCTTCCCGAACTGCGTCCGACCTGCAGCTGAAGAATTTCGGAATCCAGTCGCGCCCTCCGCCCCAGAGACGGGCCGGTCTGGTATTCGTTATTACCAACAAAAAGAAATGCGGTTTTGAGATCGAACACGCGGTTCGGTGTTTGAATCAACACACGAATAGACGGGAATCTTCGAAATACGGCTAGGAGGGCCCTGAACAAGGTACGCCAACGGCCTCGCCCAAGAACTTCCCGCTGGACACGCCGGTTTCGAACCCAGCGCGGGTAGACTCCCAAGGAGGAGTTGTTCACGAATATTTTTCCATTCACCTCGGCCGTGTCCACCTGAGCGACAGAACCGGAAACCGCCACCCGGACAGCATCAGGCAGCGCACGCGGAATACCGAGATCCCGCGCGAAATGGTTGAGTGTTCCAATTGGCAGGATAGCCAGCTCAGTTTGTGTACCGACCAGCGCGGCAGCCGCCGCTCCGACGCTACCGTCGCCACCTCCCACCACAATCCGTGGAAATCTGCTACTGAGATTCTCTGCGGTCGGCTGAATTTTTCCGGCGGGCACAACGTGAATTTCCACATCGTATCCGTACTGGGAGAACAGCAATGCGATATCTCGACTGTTTCCTGAATATCTACCGGCAGAGGCATTCAGAATCACCGGTAATTTGTGTCTTTGCACATATTTGGAACCTGCAAGCAACGTGTTGAAGCATTGCAAGCCTTTCGCTTGTCGCCACCCGCCCGATCCAGTAAACTGGTCCGACATGTCCCCTGCGATCGACAACACATTTTTCAACGCGGTCGCTGCCGCAACGATCAAAACAATCCGCGACCTCTGCCAGATTGATCCAGCACTGAGGCAGCCCTTCGACAAAGGTCAGAAAACCCAGGAAGGCTTCGCGGTAGCGGGACTGATCGGCTTGACGAGCTCTGTGGTGAACGGGTCCATTGTCCTTTGCTTTCCCAAGGAAGTTTTCCTGCAGCTGATGGAGAAAATGATCGGCGAAAATCCCGGGGAAATCACCAAAGAGAACGAGGACGCGGCGGCTGAGTTGCTGAACATCATCTTCGGCCAGGCGAAAGTCGTCTTGAATCGCAAAGGTTACGCGGTGCAGATGGCGATTCCTTCGGTGCTCAGGGGCGGCGAGGTCCACTCGAGTTACTCAAGCGTGCACAAGGTCAGGGTGTATCCCTTTGAAACGCCGGCCGGGCAGTTCTATGTGGAGTTTCTGCTGAACGAACACCCGAAGGAAGCTGACGCGGATGCGGGCACAATTCCCGTCACCAGTGCTTCCGCGCGTGCGCAGTTTTTCAAACCGATCATTGATTCAACAGTCAAAACGCTGAAGATCCAATGCGGTCTGGATGCAAAACCAGGAAAGCCCTTCAGCAGAGCCTCTTCTGACGATTACTCCTTTGATGTTGCTGGAATCGTGGGAATCACCAGCAAGAGTCTGGGTGGCTCTTTCATGCTGAGTTTCGACAGGGATGTTTTCCTGAAGCTCGTCAACCGGCTCCTGGGCGAGGCTTACACCGACTTCGTACCGGGCTGCGAAGATGCTGTTTCAGAGCTGGTGAACATCATCCTGGGATCGTCACGCGCGATTTTGAATGCGCAGGGGCATGGTGTTCAGACCGCGATTCCGACGGTGATTCACGGCGATGCGATCACCTCGAAATTCGAGCAGCGCCGCCCTGCGATAGTCATCCCGTTCACCAGTGAAATCGGACCCTTTCACATCGAAATCACCATCGAAAATTGAGCACCGTCTTATTCCGCGGTTCCGGCCCTGCGTGCCGGACCGGCGCGCATTGATACTGTTGCGCATCAGAGCCTATCTTCATGGCCGATCGGAGAACGGCGAATGCGAAACATTCAGGCAAAGTCGACTCATCCCAGAGGCGTGGAACTGCTCGGCACGATATCTCCCGAATACGAGAAGATCCTGACGACCGACGCTTTGAAATTTCTGGAGACCCTTCACCAGGAATTCGAACCCAGGCGCGAGGCCGCGCTCCGCGCGCGAACAGAGAGACAGAAACGTCTCGACCAGGGAGAGAGGCCGGATTTCCTGGCATCGACCCGGAATGTTCGCGAATCGGATTGGAAAGTCGCGACCGCACCAGCGGATCTCGATGATCGGCGCGTTGAAATAACGGGACCCGTGGAACGAAAGATGATGATCAACGCACTCAACTCCGGCGCGTCGGTCTTCATGGCGGATTTCGAAGATGCACTCTCCCCCTCCTGGAACAATCTGCTCGATGGTCAAATCAACTGCCGGGAGGCAGTTCGAAAGAGGATCTCATATGAATCCCCGGAGGGTAAATCCTACCGCCTGAAACCCAGCGGCCTGGCAACCTTCATGGTGCGTCCTCGCGGCTGGCACCTCTCGGAGCCGGGACTGCGTGTGGATGAAGTTCCCATTTCAGGAAGTCTGTTCGATTTCGGTCTCTATTTTTTTCATAACGCCCGAGACCTCCTATCCGGGGGTTCCGGACCGTACTTCTATCTTCCGAAGCTGGAGAATCACCTGGAAGCCCGCCTCTGGCGAGACGTATTCGCGTTCTCGGAACAAACACTTGGGATCCCGCCCGGATCGATCCGTGCGACCGTACTTATCGAAACCATTCTTGCCGCGTTCGAAATGGAAGAGATTCTTTACGAGCTCCGCGACTACGCCGCCGGGTTGAATGCGGGACGATGGGATTACATATTCAGCATCATCAAGAAATTCAGCTCGGATGGCGATCTTCTGTTCCCGGACCGGGCCGAGATCACCATGAATGTGCCGTTCATGCGAACTTACGCGCAACTTCTTGTGAAGACCTGCCACAAAAGAGGTGCTCACGCGATTGGCGGCATGTCCGCATACGTTCCCAGCAGAAAGGATCCGGACGCGAATGAAAACGCGATTCGTCGGGTTCGCGACGACAAGGAACGCGAAGCCGTCGATGGGTTTGATGGCACCTGGGTAGCGCATCCTGACCTGGTGCCGGTGGCAAAGGAGGTCTTCGATCGCGCCCTCGGTAGCCGCGCGAACCAGAAAGACCGCCTGAACAGGAATTTCAGCGCATCGGCGCACGATCTCCTCGATTTCGTCATTCCCGGATCCATCACGGAAACAGGAGTTCGCGGCAACATCCGGGTCGCCCTGCAGTATCTGGATTCCTGGATATCCGGTTCAGGGGCGGTAACGATACAGAACCTGATGGAAGATGCCGCAACCGCCGAGATCGCCAGGGCCGAACTGTGGCAATGGGTGCACCACGGCGCGAAGACGAAGCATGGTGACGTGCTGGATGCGCGACAATACCGGCAACTGAGAGGTGAGGAACAGCTTCTGCTTCGCGCCGCAAGCAAAGGGCATCTGGAAGAGGCCGCCGAGGTTCTGGACGGTCTCGTGCTCTCGAAGGAATTTCCGGAGTTTCTCACGTACTCGGCCAATCGTTTTCTGAGTGACCTGTCCGAAGTCGTTCAATCGTGAAGGAGTAAACCCATGGGCGCGCTTGATCAGTCTGAAGTGATTCAGCTTGCACGACAATGGCGCGAAGACAAGAGATGGGAGGGAATCCGGCGCGATTACTCGCCGGAACAGGTTTGCCGCCTGAGACCATCCGTTCAATTGGAATTCACGCTCGCAAAACGCGGCGCCCAGCAACTCTGGGACATGCTCCGAAAACCGGGTTGCGTTTCATCACTCGGCTGCTTGAACG
>Ga0154382_171_pt1 | contig 10264 bp, 7 predicted proteins | sample RifGroB1_FD_105626 | JGI IMG/M metagenome (GOLD analysis project Ga0154382, IMG submission 105626) | Bdellovibrionales bacterium GWB1_55_8 | reverse complement strand
GTTAAATCCGACCCCAAGACGGATTCAAAGCCCGTTCCGAAGCCCGTTCCGAAAAAGCCCGGAGAGAAACGGTGATTCGGATTCGCGCGTCGCGGTTGTCTTTCTTCGTGGTTCTCCTGTTTTCGTTGGCGGCCCGAGTTGATGCATGGGCAGCTGACGTCGCGTATTCACCGAAAGTCAGCCTGCGTACCGGAAACGGCATTTTGAAGAACGTCGGAACCGTCGGCAATGGCGCCAATTCTATCGGAGCTATAAACCTTCTCTTTAACTATTTTCTTTCGGGTCAGGCCGCTGTCGGATTGGGCTACTCCACGAATCATCCGTTCAGCAACATAACGCTATCAAGCAGGTACTACTATTCAGGGCAGGGGACACGTTCAAGAGCGCCTGAGCAGCTCATGGTCGAAAGTGAAAGACGCGATTCTTTTGCTCATTATGTCGGCGCTGAACTGAATCAGACTGCTTATGTTCTCACCGCCAACAACGGCGCCCTGACGGACGCGATTCCAGGAACTTCCTCAGTGGTCAGCATGACGCTGGGCTCTGACCTTCGGATCAGCAGGCACTTCGAGTTGACCGCTGAAGCCAATCTCGGGCTGCAAGTCATAACCTCCAGCAATGAAGCCATCAAAATGAAGGCTTATATCCTGAATACCGGCATCAGCTACGTCTGGTAGGCCGTCAATTTCCTGTCGTTGCTGGTTTTGTAAAGTTTCTTCCCAAAAGCGTCGATCTGCTGACTGAGATGATGACTAGGTCTTTTGGCTCATTTTCACTGTTAGCGCGGATTGCAGCGGGTTTGGCCTGCCTGCAAGTGGCGTTGATCACGCCAGCCGTCGCGTTGGAGATCAATCCTGATATCGCAACAGTTGAAAAGGCGCTGGAATCCAAGATTGAACAGACAGTGAGAACTTACCTGGGTGATGAGTCCAAGGTGATCACGCATGTTTATATCAAAGAGAGCATCCGAGGACCCGCAACCAAAGCCAAGGGAACGGACGCCGGAATTGACATCATCTATGCACCAGTACCCTTCATCAGTGTTCCCGAGGCGAACAATGTTTCCAGCCGCAGGAGCCTCCTGATCAAATCAGTGGAGGCCGAGGTTCAGGTCGCTGGTGATACGGACGGAGCCTTGATTGACGATGCGGTGCTTGCGAGTGTCAAAAGCATCGTTGAAAAGACTTTGAAGGGCTTTAACGCCAAGGTCACCGTGAGCAAGCTCGAGCTGCCTCCGAAGAGAGCGCCGGCTGAAAAAGGATTTCTTGAACGTCAGAACCTGGATGCGAAAAGCCTCTTGCCGGTGGTTAGCCTCGTGCTGGCTGCCCTGATCATGGCGCTCGGGGTCGGCTTTGTCGCGCGATCGCTTCGGGCTTCTGCAAATACATTGGTTCATGGATTTTCGAGGATTTTTGTTTCGACCCATTCGCAGGACGGGGGGGACGGAAAACCCCTCGTTTTCGAAACGCGTGGAGAAGCGGCGACGCGAGAAGCCGGCAGGGCGGACCCGGCCTATTCGGCGGCCCACTTCAAGAATTATGAACGCAACCTCGCGGTAGTGAAGGAGACCCTCGCGCAGAGTCCGATGGTTTTCCTGCGGACCATACGGGATGAACAGGAAGAGCTGCGGGGCATAAAATGGCTCCTGCCGAGCCTTGCGACCGAAGAACAGCAGAATCTGAAGAACTATTTCGGAAGGGCAGGACTGCCCCGGGTCTCGGAGATGGAGCATCTGAGGGCGCCTGCGGACCCGATGATCTGGCTGCAGGACTTCGTGGAACGCCTGATGTTGAGGAAGATCGATGAGCGTACGCAGGTGGAGCGCGCGATCGGAGCGGAGAAGGCCAGCAGACTCTATCTGGCCGAAACCAAGCACTTGATTCAGGCAGTCCGCAAGATCAATACTCCTGCATCCTGGCGCGTTCTCAGCGAGTTCACCTCCAGGGAGAATCTCGACAAAGTGATCTCAAATGTCGAACCATCTGATTGGATGCCATTGTTCAAGGCCGCTGAACTCAATGCTTCTGCGCTGTCATCGGCGGCCGACGAAATCCTTTCAGTGATATCGAAGATTCCCCACGAAGAGGCTGAAGCCGAAGAGCGGGCCGGGTTCTACACAAGAACGCTTCTTGAGCCGGTCCTCCAGACTTTGGCGCGAAAAGAACCGGCGCAGGGCGACGATTTCCTCAAGCAGATCGGGGCACAAGCTCCTGAGCTGGCAGCACTCGTTCGGGAACGCTACTGGAGCGTCAATCAGTTGACCCGGGTTCCGGATGATGTTCTCGCGGCCGCTTTTCGCGACATGAGAAATGAGCAGAGGGTGTCGGTGTTGCTTGCGCTCCCGCCTGTTCACGCCGATCGATTGCTGACGCTACTGCCTCAGGGCAACGTGCGAACCATCGTGGCTGACCAGTTGGCCAAGACACGTTCAAAGAAGGATCCGGTAGAGCAAAAAGCCGCTGTGGCGAGCGCGCTCCAGTTTATCGAGCGCTTACGTCAAAATTATGTCAGCGGCGAGTTCCAGCTCCTGCCTGATCGTGAAATCGCCCCGGGCCCAAATCTCAAAATCGCCGCCTGATTACGGGCAGGTACCTATTATTGCCTGCTGACTTTCCAGGGTCTTCGCATCATAATTGAACAAGCGATTCTAAGCGTCATCGTCCAAGGAGGGGCGGTTCGTATGAATAAGAATCTGGTGCGGCTACATGCCCCCGACAGCAATCTTTCCGCCGCGCTGGAAAGAATCGCCAAGCTCGAGGCGGAACTCGAAAAGAATAACAAGCAGCTTTCATCCGCGAATGCGACCCGCGATACGCTCGCGAAGGAGCGCGACAAAGATCAGACTGACGCGACGAAGGCCCGCCGCGTGGCGGCTTCTCTGATGTTGCGAGCCAAGAAAATAGAAAAACAGTTGGAAGAGGAACGCAGGAAAACGAGCGAGAACTTCGCGAAAATTAAAGAAGATTGGACGAAGGTCGTTGATAGCGATTCCAAACTGCGTTTGATGCTTCAGCAGTTGCAACAGAAGAACACGGCCCTGACCGAGGATTCGATTTTTCGAGATGCGCGGCTCAAAGTACTGGAAGCGGAACGGGTCAGCTGGCGCGGCAAGTATGACGAGCTGGACGGCGAGATCATAAGGCTCAGGCAGCAGCTTGAGGGCGCTCTCCGCGCGGGTGGCGAGAAGGCGGAAAGCACCAACGAGCTGCAGCAGAAAATCCAGCACTCGGGAAAAGCTCTTCAAGAGGCACGCGAACATGCTGAACGGCTCACAGAGGAACTGGAGCAGACCCGCCAGGCCCTTGCCGATCAAAGGCGGGCTAAACGCTCGTTAGAGCTGCAGCTTGGCGAGACAGAGAGGGCAACGGCCCGTTCAAATGAACAGCTGGAACGGGTCAATGCGGAACTGGAGCGGCTGAGGAATATTACCGCGACATTTGAAGCTCAGCGCCACGAATGGTTGAAAAAAGAGGACGCCGCCACGGCCCGTCTCAACGAGATGAGCCAGGAGGTCATGACGGCGCGGCAGCACAGTGAGGACGAGATCCGGGGCATACGGGAACAGCTCGAACACACGATTTCCGATCTTCAGCTCGCCCTGGGCAAGAGCCGTGATGAGACGGAGAAACAGCTTGAACTCAAGAATTCCCTGTGGCGGGAGCTGGTGAACGCGGAAAGAGAAAGAGAGCAGGCGAAGAGCCACTCCGAGAACAGTTCCAGCAAGCTCATGCAGGCGGCGCTTGAACACGAGCGTGATCGAGTGGAACACAGTGAGGAGATTGAAAAACTCCGGAATTCGCTTGTGGGCGAAGAGAAGAGAAACTCCGACCTGACCAAGGAAATGGCCCGTCTTCAGCAGCTCTCGGAGACGGCGATGGCGCGTCTGCAAGACGAGCTGCAGGGCCTTAAACAGCGAATCTCCGAGCACGAGATAACGAAACATACCCTGTCTGATCACCTTGCCAGGTCCGAGCGGGACATCGATACTCACAAGAACGAAATCAAGCGCCTGACAGGCGAGCTCGATGCGCTCAAGCAGCAGCGCGAGGAATTGCAGAGAGAGAATGCGCACAAGGAGGCCGAGATCAGTCGGCTCCTTGCGACTGTTGATCATGAAAGAGAGCTTGTCCGTCGCAGTGAAGCTGCTCACCAGGTGGATCGCGTTGCGTTGGAAGGTATCACGGTCAAGCTTCGCGAGGTCGAGGACTTCCGGAACCGGCTGAGCGAGAAGTTGCAGCTCTCCGAGGCCGCGAGAGAGGAGTCGCACCGAGAGATCCTGCGCTTTCAGCAGGAGCTTTCGACGGCGCGACACACCGGGGGGGAAACCGAAAAGGCCCGAAATCTTCTGCACGCGGAACTGAATCGTTCACAGCAGGATCTTCAGAGGGCCGAAGAGACAATCAAGAGGCTTCAGGCTGAGGCGAAGCAGGCGGACGCGCTCTATCTGCGCATGAGCGAAGAGCGTCGTGACCTTGTCAGGCGTGCGGATCAGGCTTACGAGGAGGTTCACCAGCTCAAGTTGCAGTTGGCTGAAAACAAAGAGCAGTTCCAGAAAGCGTTTTCCGAGAGCGTCGGGCAGTTGCAGGAAAAGCTGGCGCGGGCGGAAGAGCAGCGCGCGGACCTCGAGCGCCAGGAGGCGCAACGTCGCGAGGACGTTTCGCGTTTGCGTGGAGAGTTGGCGGAATCCGCCGAGGCAATTTCAGACGGCAGACACCTGGAGGATCGGCTTCGAGAGGAGCTCAGGAACGTCCATCAGACCGTGAACGACACGAAGCTCGCGCTTGAACTCGGCAAGAAAGACGTCGCCAAGTGGGAAGAGCTCTTCGAAAGGGAGAGCAAGGAGCGGGAAGCGCTGGTGCGGGATGTAAAGGAGAAACAGGGCAAGATCCAGGCGCTCAAGGAAACGCTTCTCGAAAAGAACGAGGAACTGAAGGACATCGAGGCCATGAGAGACGACCTGGCCGCGCGGGAAGCTGAAGCGAAACGTGAGAATGTCCGGCTGAGCGCTGAATTGACGGCGACGAAGGATCGACTGAATCAGGAGCAGCAGCATAAATCGGTTGTGTTTGCGGAAGCCCGCCGATTGAAGGATGAAGTGGTGAGGGCCTCTGAGACCTCGGTCAACGCCGAGTCGGCGAAAAAAGCGCTCTGGGAAGAGCTTGTCGGAATGGAGCGGGGCAAAGCGGAACTTCTCAGGCAGGCGGAGCAACTCCGTGGCGAAATAACGGCCGTCAAAGCCGAGCTTGAGCGGATGAAGTCCGACAAATCCGTGATTGCCTTTCAAGAGGAAAAAGCGCGCGACCGGATCGTGGAGCTGACAGGACAGCTTGAGGATTCCGAGGAAACCGTCCGTCGCCTTGAAAATGATATCGCCGTGCGGGAACGGAATGAGCTTGAGTACCGGAAGGAAATAGAAAGGCTCAGGTCGGATTCGCTACGAGCTGAAAAGATCGCCCAGGACAATGATCTTGCCAGGCAGGCGCGCGAGAGCAAGCTGCAGGATGAGCTCCATCGGAGCGTGAAATCGAAAGAGGAGAGTGCACTTGAAGTCGTGCGCCTGAAGCAGCAACTCGCTATCGCGGAAAAGGCGGTCCGGAACCTTTCGCAAACAGAGGAATCCCTGGCAACGCGGCTGGTAGCTGTTCAGCTGGAGTCTGAACGGCTGGCCCAGGCTCTCGAGCAGAGCGAGCAGACCGGGCGCGAACTCGAGAATCGTTATGACGTTCTCAATAAGACGAGTCTGGAAAGGCAGTTTGAAACGGACCGGTTGAAGCGGGAGCTGGAACGGGTGTCCAAGAGTCTTGAAAAAAGCGACCGGGAGCGTCGAGACCTCGCCACCAAGGAAGGGATCGCCCGTTTTGAGATCGAAAGGCTTAAAAAGATGGCAGAGCCCACAGACGCGGCGATCGAGCCTTGGGATCCGGCTCCGGAATCACCCTCTCGCCACGGATCTGCCTGAGTGTCGGAATTTTGACTCCCGTTTCGTGGGTTTAAAAGCTCAACTTCCGTTTAGGGAAAGCCGATATTTCTATTGTGAAGAGGTATCGTTTACCCGTTATCGCAGCGGCAATATCCATCCTGGTCCCGATGGGGCAGATGGGTTGCAGCACTTTTAGAAGCGCGCTGGAATACACGCAGAGCGTCGAGTTGACCAGTGAGCCTCAGGGTGCCGAAGTGCAGACAGCCATGGGCGAGAAGCTCGGCGTCACTCCGTTGAAGATCGAGGGCGAAGCTCTCAAAAAGATCACCGTGAATAATAAAATCAACGTCGTCATTGCGGCGCCGGGATATCAGCAGCGTGAAGTCGCTCTGGAGCTGCATGGAAAAGACGCGCATGCGATACAGCTGCAGCCCTATGGGCCCAGCTATTTCGCTGAACGAATGATGCAGGAATTCTCGAAAGAGGCCAATGCCATGGCTCGAGGACTGGTCGAGATCCAGAGTCTGGTTTTCGCGCGCAAGCTGAACGAAGCGGAAAAATATTTAGGTGAGTACCAGAACCGTTTTCCGAACATTGCAGCCAGCTACGTTCTCGCTGCAAGCATCGAAAGCCTTCGTGGAAATCAGGATAAAGCTAAACGCTATCTCCTGCGTGCCAGGACTATTGACCCTACGGACCCCGTGGCGGCACGCATGCTGACCCGGCAGGCCGCGCCAATCGGCAAGGCCGCGCAGTCTGCGCCTTTGAAACAAGCGCCCGTCCGCCGCCCGGCGGCCAAGACTCCAGTGAAAGGTAAACGATGACTTTTCAGCGTTTCATCTTCACGGCAGCAGCGATTCTGTCGGCGGTCAGCGGCCTGAGTGCCGCGGCGGTTGAGATCAATCCGGAGCTGCAGCAGGTGGAAAAAGCGCTTGAAGCGAAAGTTCAGGATAAATTGCACTCGCTGTACGGCGACGATCTCAAGATCGCGGTCAGTATTCATGGCGTGCCCTTCGCGCAGAAGCCGAAGGCGGGAGCCGGAGCAGACGCTGATATGGGTTATGCCCCGTTTGCGAGCGATTTCCTGGATGGGGATCCGGAATCCCTGGTGCAAGCCGTACTGTCCCTGGAGGCCATCGAGGTGGATATCCAGGCACCCGAAGAGCTTGACGATGCGTTCCTGAATAGCGTCAAGAATGTCGTGGAGCTGACGCTCAAGGGTATGGCGCCCAAGGTTTCGATCTCGCGCGTGCCTACGCCGAAAAAGCTGGATGCGAGTATGTTCAGAAGCATTGATTGGAAGTTCGCCATCACGCTGATAGCGGTTCTTATGGTGGCGTTGATTCTGACGGTGGGGGTGGGGCTTTCGCTGAAGTCATCCGCCAACGCAATTGCCGAGGGTTTGCGTTCCGGGAATTCCTCCACGATCGAGAACAAGACCGATCTTACGCTCAATGGAGCGACTGGCGGTGAGAGCGGCAAGAAGTCGGAGCCGCAGGTACCGGCAATTCCCCCAGAAAAGGATTACGACAGAAACGTCGGAATCGTACGAGAAGTGCTGGTGGAAAATCCGCTGCTTCTTGCTCAATCCCTGCGCGATGAGGACAGTGAATGGCAGGGGCTGCGTTCCTTGCTTCCTTCTCTTGGCGAAGAGGAGCGGGTGACCCTCAAGAAGGCACTGGGTGCACGCGTCAGTCGTTTGGTTTCCGACGATGTCGCCGGGGGTGCGGGAACGGTGAATGGTGCGGCATGGCTTCGTGACTTCGTCGAGCGCCTCATGTTGCGCAAAGTCCAGGGCGGATCTGAGGTTGAGAGGACTTTGGGCGTGAATTCGGCGATTGTGCTCAGCCTTTCGAATCACAAGAGCCTGCTTGCCGCTGCATTGGCGGTCGATAATCGCGGGGCCTGGAGAATTCTCACGGAGTTTTACCCCAAGAGCCAGATGGGCTCCCTTTTCAAAGAGGTAAGCGAGTCGCAATGGTGGACGATCGTATCTTCGGTGGAAGCTACGGCGCAAGAAGTCACGGACGCGGCGTCGAAGATGATCGAACTGATTCAGCAATCTCCTCTTGAAAACGAAAGCAGAAGCGAAAAGTCACGCTTCTACAAGAGCCATCTTGTTGCCCCGATGGTGAATTACATCAAGAGCGTCGAATTTGGCCGGGATGACACCTTGCTGGACGACCTGAACAAGAGTTCACCGGATCTGGCGGTCCTGGTACGCGAAAAGGTGTGGACGGCAAGCCAGCTGGAGCTGGTTCCGGACGATTATCTGAAACGCGTTCTGCGGGATGCGACCTACGAGCAGCGTGCGGCGCTCATCGCGGTGTTGCCGCAGAACCAGGCCAGCCGCATTGAGGCACTGCTTCCCGAAGGCAATATCAGGACAATCACGGTCGATCAGGCCAGGCGCATCAAGTTGCTGGAGGCGGTGTCGCCCGAGCGCAAGCATGCAGTGGAAAGCGTTCGCAAGTTCATTGATTACCTCAGGCAGCAGGCCGCGAACGGAAAGTTCGTTGTGCAGGGACAACAGCTCGATTCCGGTAGTACGGGATATCGGGAGGCCGCTTGAACAGGCTGAGTGCCTGTTTTTTTTCGGTCCTGGCCGCGATGATGATGTCACAAGCGGCGAGCGCGGAAGAAGCCGTGCCCTTATACGCCTCGAAAATTGTCTTCCGTACCAGCAATGGAGTCATTGCCAACGAAGGATCGATCGGGGGCACCTCGTCCATCAGCGGCGGGATGAACGTGTCCTATCTTCATTATCCGTCAGCACAATGGGCGCTTGGGGCGGGGTATCGGGCCGACTTTGACTATACGAACAAAAGTACGCTTCTGAGTGGCGTCTTCACCCTCGCGAGATGGTATTTTTACGGATCCGGTACTCGGGTCACGGAGCCGAGCACGCGCATGACAAGCGAGTGGTTGGACGACTTCGGCCTCTATCTTGGGCCACAGCTGGCCTATACGAGCTACTATTTCGGTTTGAGCCCGGTGGATCCGAATAAAGAAGATATGCTCGCAGGCAACTTTCTGAGCATCGACGGGCTCGCTGGGCTGGATTTTAGATTCAGCCGTCATTTTGAGGTGAACGTTGAGGGGGCTCTCGGGTTATCAGCGTTTTCCCACAGCGACCCGCGATTCAGGATCAGGGCGCTTCTGTTCACTTTCGGAATCAGTTATCTCTGGTGACTCTTTTTCTCAGCTGATCAATTTCCTGTTCCGCACGGCTCAACTTGTCCCAGAGTTCCATTCGGGTGGAGTGATCGCGATCTGCCAGCTCCTTGAATCTCTTTCCTTCACGCGTGAATTCCGCGAGAAGTTGTTCGTTCTCTTTCTGCACCACGGTAAACTCCCGCTCGATGCTTGCTTTTGCTATGATCTGCTGGCGCAGGAGTTTGTTCTCCGCGCGGATTTCCTGGTTCTGCTTGATCAATAGTTCGCGGTCCTGAATGGGGCCGAGCTTCTCGTTGGCGGCCTTCTGAAGCGTAAGGTCCTGCTGAAGCCTGGTGTTCTGATCGCGTAGCTCGTTATTGGCCGCGATGATGGAGTTCCAGCGACTGCGGTAATTCACGAGTGAATCGCTGGTGGTTTTCAGGGCAAGCTGCTCGGTTTCGAGTTCACGCTTGGCAAGGGCGAGCTCTTTCCGCAACGTCTCGAGTTCCTTTTTCTCGGCGTGATAAACGGATTCCTGGAGTTCCAGACTCCTTTTCGCCTCCGCATGTACCTGTGCGACTTGCTTCTCGAGTCTGTTCTTTTCAGTCTCGAAATGCGCCTGCTGGCGAGCCATTTTCTCTTTGAGCTGCTGGTGCAGCTGCGGAATCATGGCGCGCATGCGGCGGTCGTTATCTAATAGCTTCGTCCACTGCGTTTTGTATTGAGTGAGAGTGCTCGTGAGCTCCTGGTTGCGCTTTTCACTGAGGGCAAGTCGTTCAGAGCGCTGGCGCTCCTCATTGAGGGCCGTTTGAAGGTTGCTGATGTTGCCTTCAAGCTGTGTTTTTGACTGCTCGAGGAAGGAGATCCTGGCGATGAGTTCCCTGTCGTATTGTTGGCCTTTTTCGATTTTCGCCTGGTACGCGGCGAGTTGCTCGCGTGCTTTGCCGAGTGCCGTGTCCAGGGCAGCTGTTTTTGCGCGCGCTTCCTTCAGGTTTTTTTCTAAGGCATTGGCCCGGTCGAGTGCCCGCCGTAAAGGCTGCTCCAATTTCTGTTTGGCTTCAGAAAGGGTCTGGGTGATTTTCCAAAACGAATCGAACTCTTCCGCGAGATTCGCGTTATCCGATTTGCCGTCATTAAAAAGCCGAATGACTTCAGGTTGAATCATCGCTGCCCCTCCATGGGTCGCTC
>Ga0154382_174_pt2 | contig 10735 bp, 11 predicted proteins | sample RifGroB1_FD_105626 | JGI IMG/M metagenome (GOLD analysis project Ga0154382, IMG submission 105626) | Bdellovibrionales bacterium GWB1_55_8 | reverse complement strand
AGGACCGCGAAATCGAACGTTTCATCACCCTCAGGAAAGTGCCGTGCTGCAACTTTTAAAACCCTCAATGCCTCGCGAAACTTGCCCGCGCGGGCAAGATATTCGCCCTGAGCCTGAAGGGCGATCCCCCTCAGCAGCGGCTCCGGCGAAGCTTGCGCGGTCTTCTCCGCGAGAGCCATTGCCTCTTGAAACCGGCCCAAGCCACAGAGGCTGTCGGCATAAGCGATCTTTGCCAGGCGCCCCGTGTAGTCCCCTGCGAACAGCGGATGAGCGAGCATCGCTTCGAAATGCCGTAAAGCATCAGCGAACTCGTCGTTCGAAAGAAAGACATTGCCCGCGATTCGATGGTCCTCCACCGAGGAGATCCGGAGCGTCCGGACCAGCTGGACTGCGAAGTGACTTGCCCCGAGCAGATTCAGGAAGCGCGCCGCCCAGAGCAGCCTCCGCCCCGTGCGCGATCCCGCCGCATGGCGGCCCTTCAAAGCGTCGGAAATATCGAGCAGGCGAAACCCTTCGCGGTAGAGGCCCAATCGTCGATACCAGTCGCAGGCCTGCAGCAGGACCGCGTCATCGTGAAATCGCGTTTTCAGCAAGCGCCGGATTCCCCGCACGGCCAGGTTCCGCCGACGTCCGCGAACCCATTCTTCAATTTGCGCCGGCAGGTCAGATCGCTCTTTCACGAACCCAGAGTAGCTTAATTGTTCGGTTTTTCTAAGAAGATTTTAATCACCTTCCAGCGGATATTCCGCCGCATCTAAATTCGGTCAGATTGGAAAGGACCCCGTATGAAATTGAAAACCGTAGTCAGCCTATTTGGTTTTTTAGCCCTTCTCCCCTCGTTCGCACTCGCAGCAGAAGACGCCGGACCCCCGGCGGCGGCCAGCGAACTTTCGGAAGTGGCGCGAAACGTCGACGAGATGAAAAATGCCGCTGACGCCATGCTCGATGCCATTCACCTGAGAATCGGTACGGAGCCCTTTCCCGATTATGAGTACGCCGTCCAGCAGTTCCTGCTCAGGACCACTGCGGCCAACGAAAGGATTCATCACACCTTGGACACCATCAAGAATGATATCGAGACGCAGCTTTCCGCCGTTTACACCGCCATTCAGGCGCTGGAGGAGGAGAACGCGAGAAATCCTTCGCGCGATATCACCCTGCTGATCAAGCAACAGAAGAAAAGCCTGCGCGATATCAAGGCTGAGCTCTCACGGCGGGTCTCCGCGCGGTTTCAAGCCAGTTTGGCGGAAGTGTACACGCTCGGTGGCTTTTTGAATTCAAGCCATGGCCACTTGAGAAAAGGAAACATCGCGGGGTGCTCGGCTGCTCTCCTGCTCGTCATCCTTCCAGGAGTCCTCTGCTTCGATGCGCAATTCGAGAATAAGGAATATTACAGGACCGTCGATCTCTTTGAGAAAACAACTGATACCAGAGCCTCACGCAGGCATATCGAGGCCCTCTTTCATGATCAGGCCATGAACATGTTTGTATCCCATCGTGGCGGGGGCTGCCAAACCGTGGGTTGCGTTTACCTGATGGCGGAAAACTACAAGTTCTGGCTGCAAGGCGTCCGCAAGGCTCTCAATCGCAACATCCGGCTCACGGACGGAATCACCCTGGAAAAGATGAAACTGCCGCGAAAAAGCAAGGCAAACCGGGTCATCAACAAACTCGCCGCTCTGGCCGCTCGCGAACTGTAATTGGAGGAATTATGAAAAATAGAACGATAAATTCAGTGAAAATGCCGGGCTTCGCACTCCTGCTGTTTGTCCCCCTTCTGTCCGAGGCCTCTGGTTTTGTGAATGCCACAATCGATATCACGCGGGCGTATCAGCTTCCGGACGTGCCGGGGCTTGCCGTCGCGCCACCGATTCCAGTGAACCTCAATTCCAGGACGTTTAAGGAAAAGCGGGTCTTCCGGATGAGCCGCCCCGATCTGGAAACGCTTCTCACCCGCATGAACTTGCCCTCTCTCGAATCAAAGACCACCTACACCGTATCGGTCCCGCAATTCGAAAACCGACAAATCCAGCGCTGCTCAGTCCGCGAAACTCGTTTTCAATCGTCATTCATCGCGGCTCTTTCAGACCGCAGCTATCTCAAATCCGCTTCCTTCTGGTGCAAGGTCGGCCGGAAACTTTTCGGAGGTTGCAAACCGAAAACTTTGAGTGAACTGGCGGTTTTTCCCGAGATGACGCTCTCTGAAATGAAACCTGAGGCGTCACTGCCCAAATCCGGAAGGGAGATCGACCTAGCCAATGGCGAGTGCGTGTCCCAGCCGATTGATCCCAACTCGGAGTACCATCGGCTTCGGGCCTGCGCGACCGGACCGAGCCCGAGCAGCGAGGCGTGCCGCGCCCTTCTTAAAGGCGCGCAGCCGGCCTCAAGGGAAAAGGGTGAATGGACAGCCCTTTTCACCCGATCCGAAACGCGAACCGAAAAAACGATCGCGCCACCTCGGGTTGAAACCGTCCAGCTTCCTCCCAAGCAGGAGCAGCGCAGCGGCGTGCAGACGCTCAAAACGCTCAAGATCGGAGCCCTTTCGCTCGTTGCGCAGGAGGACGGCACTTTCCAATCGGAGGCGATGGCAATCGATCACACTCTGGCCCTGTTTCCGGCGTCAGAGTCCGACGTATCCGCAACGGGTGACTACCAGGTGCGGTCCGCTTCCGGGGAAGCGGTCGCTTCACGGTCCTGGACCTCCAGCAGCGCGATCTCGCTCCGAAGCCAGTCCATTCGCAACTATCCCGAACGTCTCAAGCTGCCGAAAAACCTCATTGTGGAGCTGCACCAGTTCTCGGATCGTGAGCAAGCGCGACATAAAGGAGAGGAAATTCTCAAGAGCTGTGAGAAACATGCGAAAAACCTAACTGAGTTCGGGGAATTTGTGTGCGGAAGGGCGAAAAATGACATCGATTCGCTCACTCTACACATGGAAGTGCAATTCCTCTTTCGCGACCAGGACCAGACGTTGCGTTCTTTCACCTTCGAGCGGAAAGCACCGATCGATACCTGCACGTCCGATGGGGATGGGTTCAGCTGCAGCGTTCCGGACCAGAAAGCAGGTTGGGAAGCCTGGCTGGATAACCCTGCCGAGAAAATCCTGCGCGCGTATCAAGACCCCTACTACGAAGACGATGCGGAGTGGGTCTTCGCACCCGTGATCGGGTTTCTGCCCGTCGGAAAGCCCGGCGAGCCCCTGCGTGGTTTCATCACCCCGCAAGGTCAGAAGCTGGAAAGCGGACTTTGATTCAGGTCGAGAGCCAGGTCATGGAAGACCTTGGCATACTCGTCATCAATGTAACTCATTGAGTTCAAAGCTTTATTTATCCATACCGTTTTAGTCAGATTCATTTGACACAGGCATGTAAAAACTATATGTTCGCTGCGCCTCAACCCAAGCCCGTCCGCTTCGGTTTCAGGAACAGGAATTAAAAGGAATTACCGATGTCGAGTGAATCTCTTCCCCAACAGAACTCTCAGAAAAAAAGAGCGGTTCAGTTGCGGCTTTTGAACGAGCTCTCGACCAAGCTTCAGAGTCTTCTTGAATCCGAATTTTTCTTCCAGGAAATCGTGAACCTGATTCAGGGCAGATTCAATTATTACAGCATCAACATCTGGACCGCGGATGACCAAGGGTTCGCCCTGATCGCTCAGGCCGGGGCCTATCACCATCACCTGAAGATCGGGCATCGAATCCCGCTCGACCAGGGCATTACAGGTGTCGTGTTCCGCAACCGTCACAGTTATCTCAGCAACGACCTTTCCATTGATCCCAACTACAGCAATCTTTCACTCCCCATCGCGAGTATGTCGGAACTCTGCATCCCCGTTCTCGATGAGGGCAAAGTCGTCGCCACCTTGAACGTTGAAAGCGATAAAAAGGGCGATTTTGACGAAGAAGACGTCATCACCATGGAAGCCGTGGCTTCGCAGGTCGCTGTCGCGGTGAGAAATCGCAAGCTCTACAACGACGTCAAAGGATTCAATCGCAAACTCCAAAGCGCCGTCGATGAAAAGACCCTCGAACTTCGCCGCGCTCATGAGCGGATTCTCGATCAGCAGCGGCTCCTGCAAAAAGAAAACAAAGCATTGAAGACGCTGGTGAACAGCGAGAAGGCCGTCGAGTTCATCGGAAAAAGCGCCTCGATGATGAATCTTCTGGCCATGGTCGACAAGATCGCCCCGACAACCGCGACCGTACTTATTCAAGGCGAAAGCGGAACCGGGAAAGAACTCATTGCCAAACGCCTGCACGCCATGAGCGATCGGACCGGAAAACCTTACGTCACCGTGAACTGCGGAGCGCTTCAGGAATCACTCCTTGAGTCCGAGCTTTTCGGACATGAGAAGGGATCGTTTACCGGCGCCATCGCGCAGAAAATGGGTCTTGCTGAAACCGCGGACGGAAGCACGCTCTTCCTCGACGAAATCGGCGAGCTCACGCTCGGTATTCAGGCAAAGCTGTTGCGCTTCCTCCAGGAGGGCGAGTTCTACCGGATCGGTGGCAAGCGCCCCATCTGCGTCAACGTACGCGTGGTCAGCGCGACCAACCGGGATCTCGAAAAAGAGGTGAAAGAGGGCCGCTTCCGCGAAGACCTCTACTATCGCCTGAACACCATCACCCTCCGCGTGCCCCCCCTCCGGAAACGGAAAGAGGACATTCCCGCACTGATCGAGCATTTCCTCCGGAACTCCCGTTTCGGCGGTGCCGCTCAGCAGATCCGCCGGGTCGATCCTCGCGTAGTCGACGTCCTCATGAATTACGACTGGCCCGGCAACATCCGCGAGCTTCAGAACACCATCGAACGCCTGAAAATCCTCGCCGATAACAACGAAATCTGTGTAGACGACATTCCTTTCAGTATCCGCATGCCGAAAATCAAGTCCGAATCGAGCGACTTCGGAATTGATATGCCGCTTGAAGAAATTGAGAAGACCCACATCATGAGAGCGCTCGCTTACCATCATGGTAATAAAACCAAGACGGCGCAGAGCCTCGGCATCACGATCAAGACCCTGTACAACAAGCTCCATCGATATGGCTTCCTGCCCACTCAGGTGACCGTCGATGGACCGGAGGCGACCGCGTGAGTGCGGGGTTGAGAATGGGAACTGAAAACTGATAACCAAAGGGGAATGGTGACTCATGACAAACGGGAAAATTCTTGCTACCGGGGATTTAAAGACAGGGGAGATTACGCGTAACGACGGCAACCAGAATCCGGCCAGTTCGGATCTGCGAAGCGCATCGGCGTCGCCCGCTCAGGCGGATGCTGACACCGCGCTCCTGAAGAAGAAGCTGAAGGAATTCGGTTTCGTCGAACAGGACTTCCCGGCGGACGGGTCGTTCACCTTCACGAATAAGAATCTGGCGAATTAAACAGGGCCCACTCGGGCAAGGAGAAGCAAATGGCAGCCAAAGGAAAAAAAGAAGTCAAGGAAGCCAAAGCAGACAAGAAAAGCGCGAAACTCGCAGCTAAGGCACCCGAGGCTCCGGAAGTGACCGAGCCGGCCGTGGACCTCGAAGAGCTCGAGGAGCAACAGGCGGAAGCGGCGACCACTTCACAGAACAGCAGCGCTGCAGCCCTTGCGGCGGCCAGCGGCCCGACGGAAATGTCGGCCTCGTTCAAGAATTTCCGGCATCACCCGGACATGGAGAACTTCTACCGCTTCATCTTTGACAATGACCTTCGCCATGAAGCCCTTGAAATCATCGATCAGATCATGATCGAGAAGGCCAAACGCAAACTCGTGAAGCAGGCCAAAAACCACGCCCACTGAGTTCAACCCAGTTCTGGACAAATCGGCGCCGCACCTCTCGCGATCCCCTTTCGCGATTTGAGTGCGGCGTGTTTTGTTCTGAGAGACGATCTCGAGCATGAAGAAAACCTACCTCCTCGCCCCCGGTCCCACGCCCATTCCTGAGTCAGTCACCGCCGCCTTATCCGGTCCCCTGATTCACCACCGCACCCCGGCTTTCCAGGCCATCCTGGATGATGTCCGCGCAGGGCTTCGGCATATCTTTCAAACTCGCCAGGATGTTCTTCTGCTCTCCACCTCGGGTACCGGCGGAATGGAAGCGGCCCTGACCAATCTTTTCAGCCCAAGCGATGAAGTCATCTATATAAACGCCGGCAAATTCGGCGAGCGCTGGGGAAAGATCGCCAAAGCCTACGGCCTGACGCCGATCGAGGTGAAAGTACCCAATGGCGAAACGCTCGAAATCCGCCAACTCGAAGAGAAGATCAAACAACATCCGGCCGTGAAAGCAGTTCTTTTTCAAGCTTCGGAAACTTCCACCGGCGTGAAGCTTCCCACGCAGGAAATCTGCAAGGTCACGAAAGCCGCCAACATTCTTTCCGTCTGCGATGCCATCACGGCCTGCGGAGTCTTTGACCTGCCGATGGACGAATGGGGAATTGACGTATTGATCACCGGGTCCCAGAAGGCGCTGATGATTCCGCCCGGACTCGCGATGATCGCGCTCAGCGAAAAAGCCTGGGCGGCGGTCGAGAAAGCCACTCTCCCGCGATTCTATTTTGATTTGCTCCGGGAGAAAAAAGCCGCCGCGAAAAGCACGACGGCGTGGACTCCGCCAATCTCGCTCATCCAGGGACTTCAGGAAAGCCTCCGGATGATCAAAGAGGAAGGCCTTCACAACGTCTTCAAGCGACATGAGCTCCTCGCGCGCGCGACCCGCGCCGGAGTTCAAGCTCTCGGGCTCGAGATTTTTGCGCGAAAGCCCTCTCCCGCTCTCACGGCAGTGAAAGTCCCTTCCGGCATCAAAGACGGAAAACTGATCCCGAAGACCATGCGGGATAAGTACGGCGTGACCATCGCCGGCGGGCAGGACGAACTCGAAGGCAAGATCTTCCGCCTTTCTCACTTCGGCTACGCGGATCGTTTTGATGTGACGACCGCGCTGTCAGCTCTTGAACTCACGTTACATGACCTGGGGCATCCCGTTGAATTCGGGAAAGGCGTTGGTGCCGCGCTCCGCACATTTTCGGAAGGATAAACAACTATGAAGAACGTCACCGTAGTCGGCGCCCAGTGGGGCGATGAAGGAAAAGGCAAAGTCGTTGACCTGTACAGCCTCCAAGCCAAGTACATTGTGCGCTATCAGGGCGGCAACAACGCCGGACACACCTTGGTGGTGAATGGCAAAAAAACCGTGCTTCATCTCATTCCGAGCGGAATCCTGCACCCGGGAAAGGTCTGCCTGATCGCGAACGGCGTCGTCTTTGATCCGAACGTGTTCTTCGAAGAAGTCGAAGAGCTTTCGGCCGCAGGCGTCTTCACCGGAGCCCCTTACGAGTCACTCAGGGTCAGCGAACGCGCTCATGTGATTCTGCCCTACCACCGCCTGCTGGATCGTCTCCGTGAGGAACGCGCAGGAGACGCCAAAATCGGCACGACAGTGCGTGGCATCGGCCCCGCTTACGAAGACAAGGTCGCGCGCCGGGGAATCCAGGTCGTGGACCTGCTGCACCCGTCGCTCCTCCGCACGAAGATTGAACGCGCGATCGAGGAAAAGAACATCCTCCTCAAGCATCTGTTCGATGCGCCTCCGATCGAGTTTTCGGAAACCTACGAAGCCTGCGTGAAGCTCGGCGAGCGGCTGAAACCTTACATCACGGATGTCCGTGAACTACTGGCCGATGCGATTCGAAAGAAATCCCCGATTCTTTTCGAAGGAGCTCAGGGGACCCTTCTGGATGTCGATCATGGGACCTATCCGTTCGTGACCTCCTCGAACACGGTTGCTGGCGGTGCGTCTCCGGGCGCTGGCGTGGGATTGGGCGTGATCGACGAAGTGATCGGAATCACGAAGGCCTACACAACGCGCGTCGGCACCGGCCCGTTCCCGACTGAAATCGAAGTCACTGAACCCGAGATGGCGGCTCAGATCCGGAAAATCGGCGCTGAATATGGCGCCACCACCGGCCGCCCCCGGCGCGTGGGCTGGCTGGATCTTCCGGCCCTGAAATATGCGGTCGAGGTCAACGGGCTCACGGGTATCGCGCTGATGAAGTCCGATGTGCTGCAAGGGCTCGAAACCGTGAAGCTCTGCACGGGCTATCGCTTGAACGGCAAGACCGTTCAGGGCTTGCCCTCCTGCGTGGACGATCTCAAGGAAGTGACCCCTGTTTACGAGAGCCTGCCCGGCTGGTCACCCATTGATACGGGTCGCATCAAGACCCGCAGTGACCTTCCAAAGGAACTTCAGGGCTATATCGCGGCCATTGAGAAGTTTGTGGGCGCTCCGGTCGTGCTGCTCAGCACAGGTCCTGGCCGAGAGGAGACGTTAATCCTTCGCGATCCGTTCACTAAAAACTAAATCGCAATCAAGACACTTGCGCTCGGCGCAGGTCTTTGGTAACCGAGATTCTCCTGTTCGTACAGTGTGAGGCATTAGCTCAGTCGGTAGAGCAATACACTTTTAATGTATGGGTCCACGGTTCGAATCCGTGATGCCTCACCACTTTTAAAAAAATCCGAAAAATTATCGAATCAAACGGGCCCATGTAGCCCATGTAGAATGCCCAATTTGCTTTTCCTCACTCCATACAGGAAATAGCAGATCAGTCCCACTGCGAGCCAGAGGCCGAACCTGAACCAGTTCGTGGCGCCGAGTTCGGTCATGAGATAGCCGCAGGTCAGGACACCCAAAACGGGTATCAGCGAGAGGCTTTTTCGGAAACTGAGCACTCCCATGACCAGGGCCAGAACCAGATAAAAGGCCATCGGAATCCGCGAAGCCCACTCCGCATCAAACACGAAAAACGCGCGCACCGCATCGGGCTGCGTCCAAAGGACAGAGCCCGCCACCACTGCCAGCAAACCGGGCACAAGATATTTTCCGCTCACATAGGGCACCTGAAAACGCCCGGTTCCCTGCTCGCGATCCAGAAAAAGAACCCCACCCGAGACCAGCACGAACGCAAACAGCGTCCCGATGCTCGTCAGATCCGTGACCTCCGTCAGGTTCATGAACTGAGCGGGAACGGCCACGGCCAGGCCGGTCAGAATCGTCGAGAACCAGGGAGTCCGGTACTTCGGATGAATCGCGCTGAAGATCGGAGGCAGCAGGCCGTCACGACTCATGGCCATCCAGATTCGCGGCTGTCCGAGTTGGAACACAAGCAGAACCGTCGTCATGGCGATCACGGCGCTGATGGCGATGACCCCGGCAAGCCAAGGCATATTCGCGCCGGCCGGGCCAAAAACAAATGCGAGCGGATCACCGACCTGCAGCTTCGAATGGTGAACCATGCCGGTCAGAACGAGCGCCACGCCCGCGTAAAGGATCGTGCACACCACAAGGGCGGCGATCATGCCGCGAGGCAGGTCGCGCTGCGGGTTCTTGCACTCCTCGGCGGTCGTCGAAATAGCGTCAAAACCGATGTAGGCGAAAAACACGCCCGAGATCCCCTTCAAAACCCCACTTGCGCCGTTCGGAGCGAAGGGCTGCCAGTTCGCGGGGTTCACGAAGAATGCTCCCAAAATGATCACCAGCAGGATGACGAGAATCTTCAGTCCTACCAGAACGTTTGACGCGCGCTTGGACTCGCGGATGCCGAAAAATACGATGGCCGTGATGGCGATCGTGATCAGCAAGGCGGGCAGGTCGCAGACGAAATGAAAACTTCCGAAAAGCGGTGCCGTCGTCCAGGCGCGATACGCCTCCAGCGCTCCGAAGAGCTCAGGTCTGGACTGAAGTTCCGTCAGCGAAGCTCCGGTTGCGAGAAGCTCTGTGATGCGCTCCATCCCACGCGAAGCCGTGACGAAATCCATCGTCAGGTATTCGGGAATACGGAGGCCATACCCCGCCATCAGTCCCGTGAAGTAATCGCTCCAGGAGATCGCCACGGCGATATTGCCGATCGCGTATTCCATCAGGAGGTCCCAGCCGATGATCCACGCAATCAGCTCTCCGAAAGAGGCATACGCATAGGTGTAAGCGGAACCCGAAACCGGAATGCGTGCCGCAAATTCCGCATAGCAGAGCGCCGAAAACCCGCAAGCGATCGCCGTAAACAGGAACAGGAAAACCACGGCCGGACCGCCCGAAAAGGCGGCATTCCCGATGGTCGAGAAAATCCCCGCTCCGACAATCGCCGCAATACCGAAAGCCGTGAGGTCGAGAGCCCCGAGTTCTTTCAGCAATTTTCCGGTGCCGGCGCCCTCGCCTTCCGAAAACCCCGCTTCCGCGTCCCTGTGAATCAGTTCAATGGACTTCTTCCTGAAGAGCTGTCGCATCCGCGGCTACCTCTCTCTACGCAGGCTTCCGAGCCACGCAGATCATGTTATTGGAAACCGGAACAAAGCGGTTCAGAAACCGGTCAAGCGGAACCGCCAGCGGATTTTTCCTATCGAGTGTTTTTTTCGAGTGCGTTTCGAAGTGGACAATCTCGAGCCCCGCGCGCTCGACCAGGCGGCGTAGCGTCTTAGGCGAAAACTCAACCAGGTGTTCCGGAAAATCGTGCGGTTGCCATTTGTTTTTCCGCAGGCCGTACTTCGAGAAAAGGTGATTGCGGTAGTTCTGCAGTGACTTGACGTTCGGGACCTCGATGAAAATCAGGCCGTTCGGAGCGGTCAGTTCCGTCAGCTCACGAATCGTCTCCAGCGGTTCCGGTACATGCTCGAGCGTATGGGCGATGTGGGTGACATCGAAGGCGCCTTTGTATTTCGGAAGCATATTCGTCGTGATTCCGTAGATCGCCTCGAA
>Ga0154382_166_pt3 | contig 11174 bp, 9 predicted proteins | sample RifGroB1_FD_105626 | JGI IMG/M metagenome (GOLD analysis project Ga0154382, IMG submission 105626) | Bdellovibrionales bacterium GWB1_55_8 | reverse complement strand
TGAAACTCACTTTGGCCAACGATGGCGGTATTTTGGCGACCGGGACTGTGGGTTCCGGTGCATCGCTCACGACTGCGGGGGGCGGAACGCGCATGATCTGGTATCCGAAGAAGTCCGCCCTACGAGCTGGAACTGTGTCCGGTACGCAGTGGAACGACGCCACTATTGGAAACTATTCGACGGCGTTTGGGAGAAGCACAACCGCCAGCGGACAGGACTCGCTGGCCATGGGTTTCGAGACGACCGCGAGTAACACAGCTGCCACGGCGTTGGGTTATCAGACGTATGCAAGCGGCTTGGCCTCCACGGCCTTAGGCTGGGGCAGTTCGGCAAGTGGTGCTGAATCGATCGCGGGAGGTTATTACTCGACGGCGAGTGGCCTGCATTCGATGGCGTTCGGTGATTACGCTTCGTCGATCGGAAATTATTCCACAGCCTTCGGATACTATACAGCGGCGAATTCTTACGCGCAGACAACGATCGGTCGACACAACATGCCTACCGGTAGTGAGAGCGCAACTACGTGGGTAGCTACTGATCCGCTTTTTGTGGTCGGAAATGGTACCGGCACCGGTGCCAATCGCGCGAACGCGTTAACCATTTTGAAGAACGGCAATGTGGGGGTTGGGACGACTTCGCCCAATGATAAAGTAGATGTTCAGGGAAGTATCAGAGTATCAACTGGCGATGTCGGATATGCTGGGCAGCTGACTTATAGCTATGGGCCGCAGCTTTCGATGACGACGCCTGCCGAAGAAATCGAAGATAATATGCAGTTCGTTATAAATGGTGCTTCCGCGGATACGACTGGAAATGCGTTCATCTGGAAGACTCAGACCGGAGGCGCCGCTCCTTCCGAAAAAATGCGTATTTCCAAAGACGGCAATGTCGGGATTGGGACAACCGCCCCTGCGGCGCAGCTCGACGTCAACGGGAGAATTGTCGCGAGTGCTATTACAATAGCAGGAGGCGCTCTTTCAGCTGGAACCGGGAGTGGCATGACCATTCCCGGAGCGGGACTGACGCAAGGACTTGTCTACTACATGTCAGCCTCGGGATTGAGTCCCGCCAATGCAAGCGCTGTCGCCTCCATGCCAGGCGTCTGTATTGCGTCTACTGCTACAGCGTGCATCTACAGCGGCACGTTCAAGTTCGCCGCTAGCCCGGGATGGACGATTGGAGGAGTACTGTATGTCGCAACGAGCGCAGGAGGCTTGACGCAAACCGCACCTTCGGGCTCCGGAGAGCAAGTTCAGCGAGTCGGAGTTGCGATTGCTTCGGATACGATTCTGATTATGCCTTCATTGGATGTGGGAGGAGTGCAGTGAGGCTCGCGATCGGGTTTCTTGCCACGTGGATGATTGTTTGGTCGGCGCATGCAGCCAACCTGTCCACTTGGAATGGTAAATCCGTTGGGTCCACGCCAGGAAACATCGGAGCCGTAAACGGAAAGCAGCTTGGAACTTCCGCAGGAAACACGGCCAGCTGGAACGGCGTCAACGTGCAAGGCGGAGGAAGCTGCACTCCTGGTACGCAGATTTTCACGTACACCGGGGCCGATCAGAGTTTTGTGGTTCCGGCAAACTGTACCTCGATTACCGTGAAACTTTGGGGCGGCGGCGGCGGAGCGGTCGAGTTCAATAATGGCGGAGGAGGTGGCTATAGCACAGGCGCCATCTCTGTTACTCCTGGTGCCACGCTCACTATTAAAGTCGGTGGAGCCGGTGGTGCGAGCGCAGGTTGGCCAAACGGGGGCGCAAGGGGGGCGCCGGGCTTCTGCTCGACGGCCACTGGCGGCGGTTCAAGTTCCGTATTATCCGGCAGCACGGTGCTAGTCGAAGCGGGAGGCGGCGGTGGGGGCACCGGCGATCTCTGTGACTGCGGCGGAGGAAATGGCTGTCCAGGACAGCCGGCAGGCGGCACGACATCGTGTACCCCATTTGGAAATCGCACGGGCGGAGCGGGACAGGAAAGCTCCGGTGGTGGTGGTGGTGGATATTGCGCCGGATCAGGTGGCGTAAATGGCTATGGTGGAGGCGGCGGTTACAGCTTTTTTCCCATCGGAGGCACACAGATCGCGGGTTCAGGAACAGGGGCGGGAAACAAATCCGAGGCGCCCTGCTCAAACGCCTGTGGAAACTCCGGCCAAAGCGGGATTGTCTATTTCGCGTGGTAGAGCGCGCGACCGAATAGCAACAGTCGGCCTGCGCTCACTGGCATCGGGTTTGCGACTTCGAAGGCCATGTTCAAAAAAATTCTTTCCAAATTCAGTCATAAGTCGTTTCTCAAACGCGGATACAAGGAACGGCGCGCCCATGGCGGTCAGGCCTCCCGTCTGCCGCATCAGGATAATGCGAAGCTGAGCGATCCAGGACCAGGTGAAGGGCCGCTCGGCGCATCCAATGAAATGCCTGAAGGCGGTGATTCCACCCGCTCTCCAAAAGCCGCCTAGTTATGTGGACAGCCTGTGCAGGACGAACCGTCGAAACAGCATGGGGGCGATAATCGTGGTGACGATGCTCATGACAACCAAGGTCGAGAAGAAACCTTGCCCGATGTAACCACGTTCAAAAGCAATGCTGGCAATCACAAGGCCCATGACCCCGCGGCCGTTCAGAATGATTCCGATGCCCAGGGATTCGGGTTTCGAAAGCCCGATAAATCTCCCACCGATCCAACCGGAACCGATCTTGGAAACGATGGCAATGGCCAGGACGACTAAGAGGAAAAGCGGGGAGGTAATGGCGGCGACGTCCAACTCCAAGCCCAGGTAGGCAAAGAATACGGGTGCCAGGAAGCCGCCCGTGACTGAGCCCAGAGACTTCTCGAGTTCGGAGTAGCGCGATGCCAGGAAAAACTTCTTGTCGACAATGAGCGCTCCGAAAAAAGCGCCAATGACGAAATGAAATCCCAGCATTTCACTGAAGGAACTGAAGACGAGGACAAATGCGACCACGATGCCTAGAAGGGCTTCACTTCCAAAGGCATTGATCAAGCGCTCGGAGACGCGCTCGATGTGCACCCCTTTTTCATAAATTTTCTCGAGCAGGAAATTGAATCCGAGAATACAGGCGGCGAGAAGGCCGAGTTTTCCGCCGGTCCAGACAATGGATGTGGCCACAGCAAGGAATGTGCGTTGTTCAGGAAGGCTGAGGATGACACCGAAAGCAAGAAGTGCGGCAATGTCATTGAGGATCGCGGTGCCTATGGAGTAACGGGCGATGTCTGATTGGAGAAGCTTGAAGCTGTCAAGGACCCGGATCGCGACGGGGAGTGCCGTGATCGAGATGGTCAGGCCCAGGATGATCGTTCGCATGACGTCGAGCTGAAAGGCAAGGCCGACGGCTATCCCCGAGAGCAGCGGAATGATGAATCCAAGAATCCCGATGATCAGGCCCTTTCCGCCAAGAGCTGAGAGCACATCCTTGAAGTTCATCTCCAGTCCAGCGGAGAGGACGATCAGGAATACGGCAAGCTCCGAAATGCCAGCAAGGGCCGCGCCGGGGTACACCAGTTTTAAAAGGGTAGGTCCAAGGATAACACCCGCCAGCATTTCGCCCACGATCGCGGGCTGCTGGTATCGGATGAAAAGTTGTCCGAGGAGCCGGGACAGGACAATCAGAAGGAGTAGGCTGGTTAGAAGCGGCATGACTCTATTTGCGTATCACGGGATCGTGATCGTGAGAACCTTATTGCGCGCTCTGCGCCGGGGTGGGCAGCCGCAGAGTGCGCCCGAATCGGGCCTGATCCTCGCGGATTTTTTCCTGATAGTATTTCACGTAGCTGCATTCGTCTTTCGACGTGCTCATCGCCTTGGGTAACAGTTTTGCGCAGGCGGCAATCGGATGCTTCCGCTTCTGATCAACAGTTTTTTGAGCCCCCATGCTCGCAGTAAGGCCGCAGAGTTCCCGGATCATATGTTCAGAAACTTCCGGGTCCGGGTCCTTTGATTTTCGCTCGATCATCGCCTCTATGCCGTCGACGAGCGATTCGCCAAGAGCGGAATTCTCGAACAGACGCCTCGTCATGCCAAGGTAGTACTGATCGTTCGCCTCGAAGAGCGAATTTTTCAAATTGCCGTGAACCTCTCTCAGTAAAGAGAATCGCTCGAAAGGCGTGAGCCCCTTTGGTTCTTCAAACGGGTCCGCGAACGGGTCGCTGGCATTGGCTGAAGTATCGATTGTTCCTGGATCAGGTGCTCGCCAGAGTGCTTGCAACTTAACAAGTGGATCGCGTGTGATTTCTTCGATTGCGACCTCCATCGCGCGGTCGGTTTGCCCCGTTGCCCGGGCGCTGACGATCTGGCGAATCCGGGCGCTCTGTGCTGAAAGGGCCTCTTTGAATTTTGTTTCATCGGGGAATGAGGCGCGGTTCAGGTTTGTCCAGTTCACCAGCTCGGAGAGGAGCTGCTGAGAGCTTTGAATCGAAGCCTTCAGGTTATTCCATTCTTGCGGGGAGGCAGAGAAATCGGCGGGGTTCAGGCGGTTCAGTCGCTCCAGAAATCCATTCAGGTAGCGCACCTTGCTCTGGATTTGCGCCAGTGGCACCTGCGTGTGGATCCTGCCGAGAGAATTGAGCGAGCGATAATCTTGATCGCCTCCACTACCCATCACCTCATTCTTACGCTTCTGAAAACTCTCATAGAAGGTCTGATGATTTGTTTTGAAAATTTCGACGTAGGGAACTTGCTGGCCGTTCCGTATCCACTCGACGGGTCTATCTGGCGGCCAAAATCGATAATTTTGGCACAGCATCACGAACTGATTGAGAACGTTTTCAAACTGATCGCGCTGTTCGGCGTCTAACGAGCCTGCGCAGGAAGGATTATCGATGACGCAGGCTTTGAGCTTGGGATAGACCTGATCCATCATTTGCAAAGTTTCGCGCAGTTTTGCTTCGCCCGAACTTCCGTTCATCTGGTTGAATAGCCGAGCCCAATCATTGGATGACCCGCTCTTGCCAGCGTCGACGACAGAGTCGGAATCGACGACGGTTATCGCGAGGGTGACTTTTCCGATTTCCGATAGAAGTTTTTCCGCATTCGCATATTCGTTGTATAGAGCGCGATGCTGAATGCACTGTGCCTGGGATTCCAGGCGTCTTTTTGCCGTATCGAAGTCCGCGGGTCGGAGGAGATTGTCGCGCATCTCGCAGCTCGTGGACATAATGGCATGGTAGAGGCAGGCCATTTCCAACGTTTTCCGGCCCTTTTCGAAATCCTGCAGCGCTTTCGGCGGCAGTGAGTTCAGAAAGTCCACCAGATCAGAAACGAGTGATGAGATCAGCCCGACGCTTACCGCAGTACCTGACGAGAAAAGAAGAGGGCTAGCCACCGAGAGCATTCCAAGCCCGGTTTGAGCAATGGGGCCGGCGTAATGATTTGCCAGGTGATCTCTGCATTTGTCGTTCTTGGCCGCATTTTTAACGGCGGACATCAAATTTGACGTGAGAGCTACAGCATCTTTCTGCGAGGTCTGCTGGGTCTGAAGCTTGCGTTCTTTTTCAAGGGTCGCAATCTGGTTCTCAAGGGTCTGAGCACGCTCCGCAAGGTAGGTGTCGTAGGGCATGCCATTCATGGTCATCGTAGTGCAGTCGCGCGCTGAGCACTTTGCGAGTTCTTGCAGGATAACGTCCCGCTCGGCGCGCTGGCTGAGAGCGGCGTCATCGAGCTTCGTCAGGAGTGATCCCAGGGAATTGACACTCTTGACTGCGTCCGTGAAGGCTTGGCCGCATTGGTCTTTTGAGTCTTCAAGACTTCTAAGCAGCGATTCAGTTGAAATTGCGAGATTCAGGACATTGGCGCTCGAGGGAAGATAAGGGCACGAACTGTCCGCGAATGCCGGCGGGGCTGAAGCCAGGATGGCGATCCATCCGAGGAGCGGGAAAATCCGGCTGTGAAAAATTCTCTTCACCGTCTTTTCCTTGGCCTTTCCAGAAACGAAGCCAACCAGCTGTCGAAATCGGCTGCGTCGGTTTTTCCCTGCTCGATTGTTGAGACAACGGCCCATAGGGTCTTGTTCGCGACCTGATGGCTGCGGACCCTGACTGCAAGCAGCTGTGGCTTGGCTCCGGAAGTCCGGGCGATGCAGTTCCATCCTTTCGGATGGAGTTTTGGATTGCCCGCTTGGGCGGCGGACTTCGGTTTTTGAGTTCCCTCCGCGCAGAGGTTTCCATTTGGCTTTTGAAATGAGAGCTGCGTGAGGACCATCCGCTTGCGGGATGGATCGTTACGATTCTGCAGAAATAATTCGAGGGGCTTCACTCCGAGGGAATCGGCGGTTTCAACCTGCGCCCATTGCTTTTCGTCAAAAGTGACGTCCAGGCCAGCTCGCGGAAGGGATGCCGTCCCTGCGTTGGCGAGCTGGAGAGGCATCAAAAGCAATAGTCCGAGCATGGTTGGACGGATTAACATCAAAGTTCTCCAGACAACCTATCGGAATAATATGGAAAAAAGTTAACGACCTAACGCATGGCGAAGCCCTAAAATGTGGGCGCCACCTTTTGGCTGTAAATATACGGACCGACTCCCAATTCTCCCGGAGGGAGTCTGAGCGGAAGCTGAAAGTAGGTGCGCCCGCCTTCGGTGATGCGTTTCGCAAACAGCGGGAAATGACCCCCAAAGCCGAGTGAAAAGCCGACCTGTGAGCTTGGCCGCATGGCTCGTAAGAGCCGCGCTTCTGAGCTGAGCGAAAATTTCGGATCGTCCAGCGGAAATTCAAGAACGCCGTCCACGTCCTCGGGGTTTCCATTGAAAAACAGCGCTTGGGCGGGCTTGGTCGAAGTCCCGAGCTGTCTCGCGGCGATCGTGAAGCTATCGCTTAGGACATTTTTCAGGGCTTTTGCGTCTTCCCGTTCCCATTTTTCTTGATCAATCAGCCCGGTCCCGATTGCCGATACCTTCGAGGAAAGCAGAGACCAGGAGGTGATCGCCGGATCGCTCCATCCGTTCAGTTTTGGCAGACCGCGATTCTTATCCGTCAGCTTCAGAAATTCACTGAAGGGCAACCAGGATGGCATGGGCCGTGAGGCCGAAAGCAGTCCGGCGGCTTTGCCCATGTAATGGTCGTCATATCCCAATTGAAAGCGCAGATTGCCGAGCTCCATGGAGTTCGCGGGATCGTCGCTGAAAGCGTCACGGAGGTCGCCTTCCGGGCTCACCTCAAATACGCGGTAGCCCCAGTGTGCCTTGCTTCCCGGCGTTTGGTGAACAGCCGCGGAAATCGAAGTCGTGTGCACGAAACGAACGGACTTGCCGCCAAGGATTTCCGTCTCGTCGTCATCCACATGAAGGTGCCCGGCCAGAAAATGCGTCACCGGAAACCTTGCAATCAAGTCCAGGAGTTCGGAGGCTGAATCGTATTGTCCCTCCGGATACGGGGTTCCTGGGATGGTGGTGACGGGAGACATCCATCCCTGCAGGAAAAAGAGAGGATCTTTTTTGAAATTCTCATATTGGAACATCAGTTCCCGATCAAAAGGCAGAAGGGTCCGGCGCACGGAGCGGCGTTTTTCGCGACCTCCGTCAGGCTGTGGCACGAGCGCACGCGGATCATGATGGCCGACCAGCACAATCTTCTTGCCCGCGAGTGTTGCAAGCTGAAGGTCGGCCTCGAGCCAATCCATCTGTTCGCGAGACATCCAGCCACCGGAGTTCGCCGCAACAAAGCCGTAAGCGAGGCGAAAATAGCGTTGCAGGTCGTAGGTATCCAGAATCACAAAGTGCACTGCCCCGAAGTTGAATGAAAAGTATCGGGGGCCGATCATCTTCCTGAAAAAATGAAAGCCGTCGTACATCAGTTCTTGCGGGGTCGGCACCTCGATTGTTGGCCGTTCGCGCCCGACCCAGGCTCCGGAGTAGCGGACGCCAGGGTCCTTGGGATTCGTCATCGACGTATACGCGGCGTAGCCGTCATGATTCCCCGGAGACGCAAACGCTGGAAAGTTGAGTAGTCGCAGAAATTGCACGATGCTTGCGTACTCGTCGGAGTACCGACTTTCCTTGAGCGGAACGGAATCAATACCCGTCATATGATCCAAAACAAGATCCATGACGCCCAATTCGTAATTCGAGCCTTCCACCAGGTCCCCGCTGATCACGGCGAAATCAGGCTTGAGGAAATTGAACTCTTTTGCGGCCTGGCGAAGCGCCGTGCGTTGGGTGAAAAGGTCTTCGTGTTTTCTGTCCTTGTGGGGACCGGTCAGTTGAAGTTCCTCATCACCGATCTGAGGATCTGCAAGATGAATGAAGCGGAACGTTCGCCCGTCTGAGGAGTCCGTGAGCCCTACGGAATTATCCTGGACGTCGTGAATGACAAGCCCGCTTGGGCCGGTGATGCGAACCTCGAGCGAGAGCGCACGGTTATAGTGACGAGGAAGATTCGCCGGCACGCGCGCGACCAGGACGAGATGCCCTGGAAGTAGACGCTGTTTTTCAATCGTGAGCGGGATCGAAAATTTCATTCGCGACGTTTCCTCGTGTTCCTGGAGTGTGAACAAGGGAAAGCCCGTCGAGGGCTGGTGCGCATGCAATGCACGGGCGTCTCGGTAGAGTTCGCGCAAACCTTCGGGGACGTTTCTAACGGGCACAGGTGGTGTACCCGCATGAAGACTGATTTTGACTTTAAAGCCGGCATTGAGCACGGCTCTCGTCTTTTCATCCAGTTGCAGGGAAACCGGCAACAGCGTGTCCCGCTGTACCAGGGCTGGAAAGCCGATGGTGGGCTGGATGATTTCGTGAATGCGCGTGGGGATCGGTAGAAGTTGTGCGCCCTCGTTTTCTTCAGTCCTGGCGTAGTCCGCGCTCTCGAGATTCATGCCATGCGATTGCAGCATCTCCAGGACAACCCTGGAGGAGGAGGGGGGGGTTGCCTGCGCGAAAGGGAGCGCCATCTCGAGGGATACTGAGAAGAAAAGCGCGGTTTTAAGAAGGAAAGTTCTCATGCAGGAGGGTCATATCGTCACAGTTCACCTAATTCAAGCAAATAATTGAATACTTGAATGCGTATGATTACGCCGCAGTGTTGTTATGGATTTGACTTGTTGCGTCAGCAGCATTAGGTCAACAGCATCTTCCGGAGGATTTATGAAATTGACCTTGATCACCCGAGCGATGGTTTTTTGCCTTCTGGCCCCCTTGGCTTCGTTCGCAGCAACAGAGGGTTCCAGAAAAGCACCCAAGCCCGTTCGCGCTCTTCTGATCACCTGGTCCACAAGTTCCTGCGAGGATCCGGGCGATGAGGGAATGACGGTTCTCATGAATCCGGCAAAGATCAGTGCGATTTTGAGGTGGAAGGATGCGGGCTTCCCTTACAGTCGGAAAATGCATGACCTGGCCGACATCGGCGTAGGCGAGGGTATCGCCTGGGCCTATATCAATTTGCTCGGAATCGAACTATCCCGAACCAGCTTTCCAGGATGGGTCTTGCTGAAGGCCCCGTTCCTTACGAACTTTTCGACAAGGTGCTAGCGCTGCCGGCAAGAATAATCGCCCAGGACCAGCAGTACGATTTACCTGAAGCTGCCGAGTGCAGGTGAGTAAGCCCAACCCGGATTATTTCGTAGTAACTGCGTCAGAGTGAGGGGCGTCAACGAAGCTGTGCGATTCTTGCAGTTCGCTGGGTGTGCGTATCAAGAAATTTTCCTGGATAAACCTGACGCTCTTATTCAGCTTCCTCTTCCTGTATTCCTGCGCTCAGGAGCTATCGGATCAAGAGCGTGAAGGAGGGTCAGGACAAAGCCGTATTCACCCGGTGAACGCACCCCCGCCGGTGGCATGCTCCATCTGCCATGATCGTCCAGCGGACGTTCAATTTCCCACTCCGGCAACCTCGCCAACACCTGGACATTTCCATCCACAAGAGTGCTCCGATTGTCATGAGACTCTGAGCGTTGTTCCGGAGTTCGTGTTCACGCATCGAAATACGCCAGGAAATTTTGGAGGAACGTGCCTTCCGTGCCATGAAGCGCGCCGTCCGCTGGATCACAACGTGGGAAAAGATTGTGCACAATGCCACCGCGATCCGACAGCGAACTGGGAAAGTTCTGGCGCAAGTCCGCATCCGGATGGCAATGCACAGCTCACGGCCTGCACGAATTGCCACGAGTCCGATCGACCGGGGGTCACGAACCTCCCCGCTGGAACGGTGCAGGGACACTTTTCGGGCAACGATTGCGTGAACTGCCATGATCCGAAGAGCGGGACGGTAACTCTGTTTACGTTTACTCATTCGGTGAGAGGCCAAGCCGTGACCAGTTGTTCGGGTTGTCACGCATCGCAACGGCCAAGCGGCATCGTGAATAGCTTTGATCATTCAGTTGCAGGAACCGGAGATTGTGCGGCTTGCCACACTCAGCCTGGTGTGACCTGGGCAGGGGCTTCGTTCAGCCATTCTCCTGCGCCGAGTTCCTGCTCGGGCTGTCATTCCGGAGATCGTCCCGGAGTTGTTGTCAACCGGTTCAACCACACCGTAGCGGGAACTGGCGACTGCGCAAGTTGTCATCGACAGCCCGGAGTCACCTGGACGGGAGGGATCTACAATCACTCGCCCACACCATCATCTTGCTCCAGCTGTCATTCAGGTGATCGCCCAACAACAGTTGTGAACGGATTCAATCATGCAACATCCGGCACCGGCGATTGTGCTGGCTGTCACCGTCAGCCCGGGGTCACGTGGTCTGGCGCAACCTTCAGTCATTCGCCGACACCCACCACTTGCTTGGAATGCCACACGGATGATCGCCCCCCTTTGGAGCAAAGTTACCCAACCAGTCGCGGGACTTTCAGGCACGGTCAGGGGAAACACAGGAATTTCGATTGCGTCCGTTGCCACACCCAGCCTGGCGTGAGCTGGGGCAGTTCGAATCCCGGAGGCATTTGTAACGCGTGCCACAGCGGAAGTGGAAATGTCGATGACTGAGTCGGACTTCTTACAATTTTCCCACACGCAGGCTCGTCACGACCTCAAAGCTATCGAGCTTGGCTCCGGCCCCTGCTGGCTGAATATTGCTGAAGCCGCGGTTGTAGCGGCCATCGATGCTCAGGCCCACTGCGCTTGAGGGCAGGAGATTGATTCGCAGAGCGGCGAGTGCGCCATAATGCTCGAGTGCAAGGCTGGAGTCATAACCCGGCTGATGCTTCGAAGCCTGGTATCCTCCGCCGACCCAGAGGCTCCGGT
>Ga0154382_118_pt1 | contig 11257 bp, 1 predicted proteins | sample RifGroB1_FD_105626 | JGI IMG/M metagenome (GOLD analysis project Ga0154382, IMG submission 105626) | Bdellovibrionales bacterium GWB1_55_8 | reverse complement strand
CGCTCTGGACTTTTTTCGCAAGATTCGACTGGGCGTGTTTGGTTTTCTGCGTGGTCTGCGACAGCTCCTGTTTGGCCTTCTCGGCGGTACGCCTGGCCTCGGCCAGATCCTCCTGAAGGCGCATCCGGTCCTGCTCCATGTGCTGCGAGAAGGACAATGCCTGGCTCAGGGCTGCCTTGATGTTCTGCATTTCCGACCTTGTCAGACGCAGTTCTTCCTTCGAGTTGTCAAACAACGCCTGAAGTTGTTTGGTATCGTTCAAAATTCTGGCGTTTTCAGAGGCAAGGTTAGAACGATCTTCCGACAACTGCTGAACAAGAATCTGGGTCTCCTGCAGTTCGTCGCGGACCTTCTGTTCGTCCTGGCTTTTGCCGGAAACAGCATCACGCATCTCACTGAGTTCTTCCTGCAGTCTGTCGATTTCGGATTGGAGGGCGTCCTGTTGACACGAGAACTCCACACGTTCCTGTTCCATTTTTCGAAGCTGATTTCGCGCCGCACTCAGCTCCACTTCCATCTCAATGACCGCCTGAATGGCGCTCTCCCGCTCGGTCTTGGCCGATTCCGCGTATTGTCGGGCTCCCGCTGCCGTTTCTTCGAGTTTGCGATTCAGTCTCGCCACTTCCTGATAGGCCTCATCCCCTCTCCTCACGAGATCGATGCGGTCTTTCATCATCTGTTCGTAGACCCGCTCGGCCTCAGCAAGGCTGTCCTTTGTGGACTGACGGGAAGCCCTTTCACTCTCAAGAGCTTGTTCGTTCTTATGCAGTTCTTCCTTGAGCCGGGCCAAATCAGTATTCAAAGCGTCGATGCGGCCCTTCGCCTGCATCGCGTCCAGTTCGAAGTCCTTGGTGCGAGAAAGCAAAAGAGTTTCAAGGCGTCCGATGCTCTGTTGCGCCTGATCGCGTTCCGTTTGCACGGTCTCGGCGGTTTTACGCTCCTGTTCGCGCATTTCATCAATCAAGGTCTTCTGGCGTGCAAGCTCGGCATAAGCTTCGTCGCCACGCCTGACAAGGTCCACCCGATCCTGCATGAGCTGTTCATAAGCGCGTTCTGCGCCAGCCAGCTCCTGCTGGGTCGACGCGAGGGTCTCCCGTTCAATCTTCAATGCGGCCGCGAGATTCGCGACTTCAGAACCCAGCGAGGAGATCTCGGCACGGCAACGTTCCTCACGTGCCAAGGTCTCCTGACAAATACGTTCGAACTCATGTCCACGCATGCGGGACATCTCCAGTTCACGCTTCAACTGCTCGATACGAAAGCGTGAATCCGAGACATTCGAGCGGAGGCTGCCTTGCGCCTGTTCCAAGCTCGTAATCTGCTGGCGTGCGCCCTCAAGCTCCTGCTCAAGGATCGCCGCTCTGTGCTTTTCGTCCTCCGCCTGCCTCTCAACGTTAAGCAACGATTCCTGAAGCTGGCGGTGCCGTTTTTCCATTTCCTCGTGGTTCCGATGAACCTTCGTGAATTCGGCCTTCAGGCGTTCGTGTTCGCCGGAAGAGGAACTGAGTTCCTCCTTCAAACGGTGACACTCGGCTTCCAATGTCTTTGCTCGGCTCTGGTTTTCTGAAAACGCGTTTCGTAACTTCTTGTCGTTCTCCACCATCTGGCCCCATTGCTTCTGGTAAGACCCGATGACTTCGTTACTTTTCCTGATTTTTTCCTGCTCCTGCAAAAGGAGCTGTTCATTGCGCTGCACGCGCTCTTTGAGGTGCGCAATCAGCGTGTTCTGCTTTTCAAAGGCCCGCCTGGCTTCCTCATATTTTTTGAGGACTTCGGTCCTTTGAATCTCCAGCCTTTCGATTTCCATTCGATAAGCGACAAGTCGCGCTTCGGATTGAATGGCCTTGGATGGCTCGGGCGGAACGAGGTTGCCGGTTGAAGAAATAAACGGACGAATGATTTCCGCCATGCCGTTGCCCCTCCTTGGGCAAAACACCACTGCTCCTTCAGTATGAATGAACGGAATAACGCAGTCAATTCAACCAGCCACGAGCCATCGGCTTAAGTTTCCCACCCCTTTTGACGATGAGCCAAGAGAGGGTGACTACGCGAAACCGTGACACACCCTCAAAATAAAGCTGTTAAACCAGGCAGTTACAAAATAACAGGGAACCACAAGCTCTTGACTGAATTAATCAAGCATTATAGAATTTATTTAAGCTCTCATATTTATATTGGCAAACGTTTCTCTGCGGATCGTTGGTGAATGCGAATGTTTGAACAGCTTTCTTCTCATTTCCGAGCTCTTTCCAGGCATGCGTCGCATGCCATGAGTTCTCTTGCCCTGGTCAGTCTCGGCTTGGCACTGGCAACCGGATGCACCTCCGGCGGAAGCGGGAACGAGGAACTTCTCCGGGGAAACATCGGCGTCCAACTGGAAATCAGCGGCGGAAACAATCAGTCTCGCTCCACAAACCAGGTCTTCGCGTCTGACCTCACGGTTCGCGCCGTCGATTCCCTCACCCAGACTCCGGTTGCATCACTCACTGTTATCTTTACCGAAATCACGGATACACGTTCTCAGGTTTTAAACCCCATCGGCGTCACCGACAGCAATGGCTACGCTTCCACGAAGGTGCGCTCGGGCCCGGTCACCGATGCGACCGTGACGATTGAAGCCAGAATCCAGGACACAAACACCTCCGCCAATTTCAGCCTTCGCACACTCGGCAGCGGATCCGGCACGCGCTTCGTGCTCGATACGACAAATGGACGCCTGGAAACAGCAGGCAAGCCCTTCGCCTTCATCGTGAGCGTACGTGACGACGCGGGCAATATCGTCACGGAATATAATAGCGAAATCGATTTCCAATGGTCCTTCGGCTGGTCCGCAACTCAGTCAGTGACTGGATGGACTCCTGATGGCGTGAGCTGGGGTGGAAGTTCACCCACTTTGCCACCCGCTACTGAGCGGATCCAATTCGTGAACGGTTTATACATCTCTCCTGCCAGCTATTTCCTTCATGACGCTCGCACGAAACTCGTAGTCAATGCCGGTGACGGTGAAAACGGGCTTTCAGACATCTCCTTCCGGACAGTCGAAGTCGCCGCCGACACGATCAACGCCATCGGGTTGGCTGACGCGCCGGGTGGTCCGTCAGCAAGCGCCAAATTCTACACGTACTCCGGAAATGATCAGGTCCCCGACGTGGTCGTCGATGCAGACCAGGTGGACCCCGTAAATCTTTATGCGGTAGCACTCGACAGTTCCGGTAACTACGGCACGGACATCAGCGCCACCTGGGGAATCGAAACGGTCACGAAGGACGCTGAAAACTCCTATCCGGATATCCTCACGGACTATCTCACCCCTGCCCTGCCAGGACCTCATCAAAACGTCGCTTTCGCACCGACTCGAAGCGGCCGCACGAAGATCACGATTTCAAGCAGCGGAAAGAGCAGCTCACGCGTGATTCACGTGAACCACGGTGCACCGGCTCAGTTGCTCTACAAGATTTACGACAAAGCGGATTACGATGATCCGGCAAAAGCGAAAACTCCTCTCGCGCTCAGCGATAGCAAGTTGCCTGTCGAAGCCGGAAAAAAATTCTATATCGAAGTGAACCCGTCCGACCAGAAGGGCAACATTCTCGATCAGAAGTACAACATCAGTCCCTCCGCGGATTCCGGAACCTTCTCCGGTACGGCAAAAGTGAAATTGAAATGGAACGAGAGCACACTGCCGCAAAGCCCCGTGGTTTCCGGCGGCAACACTCCTTCAATCGTGCGCGAATCCTGCTCTGCGAGTTGCGACGTACTCCCTGACCAGGAAACGACGATCACCTTCGTGGACGGGGTACCTAACGTTAAACTGATCAGCTATCTGAACGTAGCCACGCCATCAGCTGATAACCGTTATCCGGAGCTGACCGGCAGAGTGGAGCTGACAAGCAGTGGCCAGACAATCACGATTCCTGACACGGCCTCCTCGCCGTTCTCCACCGCGAAAGGCGCTCCGAATTTCCTGAACCTTTACCGCGTCTCCAACGAAGCCGAATTTGATACACTCCGAAAAGCCACGGTTTCGCACGTTTTCCCCGGTGCCGTAACTCCTTCTCCGAACGATCCGGGTCCCTACGGCAATACGGTTCAATCCCCGCTTCGCGCTCTGACCACAGGAGAGATGGACACTTACCGCCTCGGCATTGAAGACGAAGGCGGTAACCGTCTTGCCTGGGTCAGCAATACGGAACCTATCAGTATCACGCTCAGTGGCGGTTGGGCAGCTGGCTCAAAACCACAGGCCTGGACCACCGATCCAGCCGATTCCGCTTACCTCCTGAAATATGCTCCTCAGAGCACGAATCCGGGCACTCTTGCTATCACGTTAACCGCTGCTCAAATCGCTGCAGTCGTGCCTGGTGGCTATGAGGGACCCGATCTGACCACCACCTTTGCCGGCGGTGCGACCCCGAATGACCTGAAATATTTTGCGGTCAATGTCTTCGACAAGGAAACAGAGAACACCAACCTCACCTCTACATCGACGCACTATCTCGCGCTTTGGTTCCGTGACCAGTACGACAACGTCTTGAGTAATTTCATTGGAAACACTTACTCACTCAAGGTGACTTACACGGGAGCGTCAAACACTTACGATGCCGCCGGAGCTCTGTGCTCGAGCGCGAATGTGCCGGTTGACGATTACAGAAACTACAAAATCGATACGATTCTACTGAATAGCATCGCCACTCCCGTGCTCCATGTTCCCCATGTGCCGACCCCGCAGGATCCGAGAGAGTGGATTCCTGCTGAGTTTCAGCTACCAAAAATCGGAACCGGCGCCTCGATCCGCGTGACCGGCGAGGGTGTCCAGTCCCAGAAATCATTCGCCGACGACTCTGCCCTTGTACCGAACGTGCTTCCTGGCGAGGCTGTAAGCCTTCGCATTGAACGAATTTTGCCGGAAACGGTGGCTCCAAGCAACCAGGTTGATGTCGATGCCGAGCTTCAGGTAACCTGCTCTTCGCCCTATAAGTTCACCGCGCGCACCTATGATGCCGCCTGTAATCCCAAAGAGAATGTTACTCCGGAATGGAAAATTGTCGCGCCAGGCACCGATAACGAGATCGATCCGGCTGGCGCGTTCACAGCGGTTCCCGATCCCGGTAACCCGGACCTGAACATCCCTCCCAGCCTGAACCTGGAAGGCATTCTGACCACGGGACCCGTCATCGCGGCAAAAGCGACCTATCTCACGTTGCCTGCGGTTGAAACCGGGGACATCACTTTTACTCCGGGATCCCTCGATTCGCTCTCTATTACCCGCATCACTGCCGGTGCAAACGAAGTGGCTGGAACGGACTTTTACCTGACTATCAAACAAGCCGACTGTCGTGGAAACGAGAGAACCAACTTCACCGGAAACACCTACATGACGGTGGACATTACGAAGCCCGACGGAAGCAGTATTCCAGCAACGACCGCGAACCCCAACAGTACAGCTCAAACTCCGATCATCCACAAAACGCCACTGAACGGCTCTTATCCCTTTGGCTTCACCGCAGGCGTTTCAACGGATAACAAGTTCACCTTCTTCAACACAGCCCACGTCCACAAAATCACCTTCACGGATCCGAATCTCGGAAGTGCGATCACCAAGGATATCGGGATTACCGTGGAAAATGCGGTACTGGACCATTTCAAGGTCACGCACAATACGCCCGGCACCAAATGGCGTGCGGGTCAAACAACTGTTTTCACGGTGGATGCCTTCGATCTCTACGAGAACAGAATTCTTACGACGCCTCAGCCCAGTTTGACGTTTGTTGCTGCTGACGCAGGTGTTGATCGTCTGCAAAGGGTTACCGCGACATCGTTGGCCCCTGGCACCGTGACAGGACTCAACACAAAGACCGTCACGGGTGATATGGTTGCGGGCCTTGCCACCTTCACCGTCCGTGGAGACCTGGTAGGCACGATCACCCCAACAGCCACCAGCGGAACCAAGACGCACGTGAATTATCCCGTTGCCGCCCCGGTCGCCACTCGAGCAACTATTTATCCGGAAGCTCTTGTCAATGAAGTAAGGTGGGCAAGCGCTGACCAAACGCTCGCTGGGACGCAAACGGCCGGACAGAACTTCAAGAATGCGGCCGGAACGCCCAATGGTACAGCGGTCACCATTCACGATCGTTTTGGAAATCAAATCAAGGAAAAGCTGAATCCAAGCGGAGACACGCTGCGCGTTTATCTTCACAGCACCACCGCAAATACCACGATACCGGCTGGTTATACCGTTCCTACTTATAAAGATGCTTTGTATTTAGGCCCGCAGCCCTTGGATAAGGACAATGACGATCATGGAGTTATCACCATCGACACGGGTTCCGGTGACCCGCAACAAGATCCCCCTCCGACCTACCAGGCAACCCTGCAGAATTTCAAATACGCAAGTGCTCCGGATGGCGCCCTCATCACGATTCACGTGATTTATGAAGACCCCGCCTACATCTCCGATGGTTCCGGCGATGTGGGGACGACGGAGCCGTTCTTGCCGAAAACAGATATCTCCGTACTGCGCGGCCAGCCCAAACACGTCTTTGGTTTGCTCACTGACTGCCAGACGTCCGATTTCATCCATGGCGTCCTTACTTTTGGCGAAGCGATTCAAACTGTCGATCCCGCGGCCTGCACAAAATCCGCCGATGTAGCCATGCCGGTGAAGATTTATACAGTGGACGATGGTTTCAACCCCGTGGCGTACGATAATGCGGGAAGCCCGATTACTTTGGCCAGCACTGACCCGAATGAAACAACAAAGACGTACTCCACTGTTTCAGCTCTCGGGCGGGTGGTCTCGGATTTCTACAGCCACACGGCCAATAACAACCCTTTCGCAAAAGACGCGCCGGATGCAGCCTGGTACCTTCAGGTCTCGGCACCAAGCCTTGTCAGTCCGCCTTATGCCCCCGGTGATCCTGAGTATGTGCCTAATGACGAGGTTCTTCCTCCATACCTGATCACTGCTGGCACGCCCACTCGGACGGTCGCACTCATTGACACTTTGGATGGGACAAACAGCGAAAAGCTTCTGTCAGGCACAAGCGGCGGCACCGGCATTTTTCCGGCTCCGGCAACAGATCCTATGCCTTTGGTTGCAGGCGCGGATTACCAGGTGGATGTTCTGCTGACCGATGGCTATTTCAACCAGGTCCACAGCGCCACTTACAATGGCACTTCGATTTCACTGAAACATGACGACCCCTCCACCCATGCGGACCCGGCATATACTACAACCTACGGATCAACCCCGGGAACTTTCACCGGAGGCAAAGCCACCTTCACCTTCAACGACGTGACTGCGGACCGTAATCGCCTTACCTATAAAGTCTATTGCGGTGACATTGCAGCATCGATTGCGACTGTCACCACTGAATGCGAAACACCCTTCTCACTCAGCCCAGGCCCCATTGTCCGGACCCTCGTCTATTTTGATACTCAGGAGGGATCACGTAAAGGCGGCGCAACGACTCGTGCGGAAGCCATTGCAACACCTGGCAGCACACCTGATTACAAGGCAAACGCCTCAGTCACCGCTTATCTGATTGGTGTCGATGCGTATTTCAACAAGAACACCACATTTAATGCAGCTGATATCGATCTGACCACTACCATTGGAAAAGATGTCAAACGCGTAAGCATCACGACTCCCGAGCCTCAAGGGACATTGACGGGCGTTTACCAAAGCACCATCAAGATGGCGCAGGTACTGCCGGAGGGCGAGCAGATCGTCATCGATGCTGCCGATTGTCTTACCCACACGGGCGACGACGCTTCAGTGATCTGCCGAAGCAATGACTTCAACGTTACCGCAGGTGACCCTGCTAACCTGATCGTTAAACTGGATCCATCCGAAACTTATTCTCAAGGCTACTTCGCGCTTTCCGATGCGTTGGCTCCGGCGAGCACGACGGCTAACGTCGATGCGGATTTCACCGCGAAGGTTTATGTCACGGACTCCACTTACAACCTGCTGACTACGTCCAGTTACAACGGAACGAGTATCACACTCGACACGGAGGATCCGAACTATACAGCTACGTCGGCGGCATCCATTTCAAATGGGGAAGCGTCGTTCACGTTCAAGCACAGAACGGCGTCTTCCAATCCCGGTGCAACGTCGCCCTATGATTCCACTACGCACCAGTTGCAGGTCACAGGTGCGGTTCCCATCAGTGCACTGACCAGAAAATTGTCAAACACCTATACGGTGAACCCGGACCCCACGGAAGCAACCATGCAGGCTGTGATTCGAATCCGGGGACCTGGCAAGGAAGCGGGCAAAGGAGTGCAACCCTGGAATCCGGGCAAATCTGATTTCGCCAGCGCGCTTCCGCAATATACGCCTGAGCTATTGTCCACCAGTCCTGATCATCCGTTCACAGTCGACGTGATGGTCGTCGACAAGTATTTCAACCTGATCCAGACATATACAAGGGCCGGAGTCACCGTAACCAGCGATGACCCCGGAACCACGTCATTACCCTCCGGCTCCCTGGTCAACGGCAAGCTGAACTTGTCCATCACGCCTTTGAGTAAACAAGCGGCGCAGTACCTGACGCCCTCGAACACCGGAGTCACCAACGTCGCATCGCAACCTTACAAAGTTGAAGCAGGTAACGCGAAATATACATTTGTGACCCAGTCAGGCCAGACCTTTACTGCTTCACCTGCCTACCTGGACCCCAATCCGTCGCCCGGTACCCCTCCCCAGATCTCAGGCACGCCAGACATCCGTAGAGCAGGCGTCACCTTCCCGGTGAACGTTTATATCACTGATAAGTACGGCAACCCGGTTGCTACCGGGTTCAACGTCGATATCTCTTCAACTGACGGTAACGACGCTGACGCGACCGGTGTCGCGATGGCAACTGGCGCGGTCACGTCCGCGACCAGCCTCGAAAACAGAACCGTGGGCACGTATACGATCACAGCAGCGCCTTCGACGGCGAACGCAGCGATCACTCCCGTTGCGTCGGCTTCATATCAAGTCAAAGCAGGCCCTCCGGAGGCCGTCATCCTTGAACTTCCTGGTCAGACGCATAGAGCCGGGTTTGCGGCAAGCAGCCCGCAGTTCACGGCAACACCGACGACGCAGACCGGTGGGGTGGCTTTCGATATCACCGCCATATTGACTGACAAGTGGTCGAACCTCGTGGACCCGGTCTCTTATACGGATGATGCGGAAGAGGCGGCCGCTGAATTCACCGTCACCTCCGACTCGGCCCGTGTCGTGATCCCGACCGGTCTCGCGTTTACCAGTGGCACCAAAACTTTCAGCGTGACCGATTACATCGCATCAACGACAGAGCACTTCCACGCAACAATCACCAACACCAGCCTCACTGGCACGACGACGGCCTCCTCGAACATCTCTATCAACCCCGCCCCCGCGAAATACATCCTGATTCAGCTTGTAGGCCAGTCTTATAACGGCGGCGGATACTCAGATGGTTTGACTCATTTGAGCTCGGTCATCAGCACGCCCACGGGCCCAGGCACTAACCCGATCGATCCTGTTTCAGAAAACCGCCTGTTGCCTCTCAGCACGACCGATGACTCCTATGAGATCACAGTCCGGGCTGTCGATGCATTCCTCAACGTGAGCACCGAGATTACGGGTGACGTCACCATTCGCGATAACTGTGATTTGCAGACCTATACCGGAACCTTTGCAGCCGGCGTTGCCACTCTTACGGACACCGTGCAATCGCGTAAACCTTGCGCAGGCAAAACCATCGAGGTCACCGAGACGACGGGAGACGCACTCGCAATCCTTCCGGCTGATTGGCAGCCTTCGTCCGCCTTTGACATCTGGGAAGGCGCACCCACGCATCTTCTCGCAGTCATCAATCCTGATCAGACCTTCACTGCTGGCGTGGACACGCTTGCTGAGGCGGTTACGGGCACAATCACCACGAAAACAGCGGGCACCGAGTTCGATGTCGATGTCTACGGAACCGATGCGCACTTCAATCCGATCACTGCGGCTCATTACCCGTCAGCCAACAAGGCTTTCGCGCTCGCGTCAAGCGACGCAATCGCCTCGCTGCCCGTCACACCCTCACTTGGGAACGACGGACATTTGCTGGTGCAGGTAACGAACTTCACGGGCAACGATCCGGGTGACGTGGACAGCAAGACAACCCTCAGCGTGGGCACTAACAGCTCCTTCGCAACGAATAACACACTCGAATACAAGACCCAGGCGAACTCGGCCACGAGCACCGTCATCGTATTTGACGGGCAAGAGAGCACTCCGAACACTTCGGGCAGCCCGAGTATTTCACCCGCCGCCACGCCTGGCATCGCGGGACAAGACGTCAACGTCACGGTTTATGCCGTGGACGATTACTTCAACAGGAACTACGGAGCCACCGGCGAGGTTACCCTCGCGATGACACCGGACAATGGGGCGCGGGACACCATTACTGGCGTCACCCCCACACTCGACCAAGGCGTCGCGACCTTCACGATCAACAGCGAAGTCGCTGAAGTGAAAACGCTGACCGCCACCGTTGGGGCGGTAGCCGGGCACTCTGCAAACATCACGGTTAAAAACAGCACTCCCACGCAAGTTCTTATTACGAGCGATAACACGACTGCGGACGTCAATACTGCACATGTGGCAACCGTCACATTAAAAGACACGTTTGGTAATCTGGCAAAAGATCAGGCCTACAGTCTTGATTTCAGTATTACGGCGTTTCCTCCTGGCGCGGACCCTGCGGTCCCGGAAGAGGCGGCCATGGCAGCCTCTGTCACGCCCGTCACCGCTGATACCGACCCGGCCTCCGGCACCGGCACCACCACGATCACGCTTGGGAAGATCGCCGGCGATTATGAACTCACCGCAGCGCTTACCGAAACGCCGACCACTCTGGGGACTCTCACCTATGGTGCGACAGCTGAGGATGCAACCCGGCTCGTCTTCGCCCTGCCTTCGCAAAATCCTCTCGCGAAAACATCGCCACAGATCACCGTTAATGCCCTTGACCAGTACGGCAACATTGACCTCACTTTCTCGCCTGTCGCGGACCCCAAGAGCGTCACGGTGCAAAAGAAAGAAAACGGCACCGATCTGGATTTCGTGGATGTCGCGCCCACCCCGCTCACCCTCCTGAACGGATCGGCAACGATCGTCATCCCGCACCCGTCCGCAACTGAGAATGTGGTCGATCTGCAGTTTGTCGACTCTCACGCCATCGGCCTGGCAACGCTGGAACCGGCACAGCTCTCATTCGACTCCCCGGCA
>Ga0154382_167_pt1 | contig 11388 bp, 9 predicted proteins | sample RifGroB1_FD_105626 | JGI IMG/M metagenome (GOLD analysis project Ga0154382, IMG submission 105626) | Bdellovibrionales bacterium GWB1_55_8 | reverse complement strand
TGAAGTAAACAAAAACGAAGGAAGAATCTCATGCGCAAGAGCACTTTACTCAAATGGGTTTCCGCGTTCGCGGTCCTGGCGTTTGACGCGCAAGCGTTTGCCAGCGAAGCGGATCTCCGGATTCCCGAATTGAACAATACCTACGAATTTTTCGGAAGTACGATCACCGGCGCCACCATTCTGGGCCTGGGCATGATCGTGGCTTTCCTCGGAATGATTTTCGGCTGGATCGAATTCCTGAAAATCAAGAAACTGAAAGCTCACCAGTCGATGCTCGACGTTTCGCATTTGATTTATGAGACCTGCAAAACGTACCTCATTCAGCAGGGCAAGCTTCTTGTCTTGCTTGAGATGTTCATCGGCATCTGTATTTTCTACTACTTCTTCGTGCTTCAACACATGGAGTTGCCGCGTGTCCTTCTGATTCTTCTCTGGTCGGTGCTCGGTATTCTGGGCTCTTTCGGCGTGGCCTGGTTCGGCGTTCGCATCAACACCTACGCCAACAGCCGCACTGCATTCGCCTCTCTCCAGGGCAAACCTTATCCGGTCATGGATATTCCGCTTCGTTCGGGCATGTCGATCGGCGTCCTCCTGATCTGCGTCGAGCTCGTGATGATGATTTTCATCCTGCTCTTCGTGCCTCGGGAAGCTGCAGGCGCTTGTTTCGTCGGTTTCGCCATCGGCGAGTCGCTCGGCGCTTCGGCCCTCCGTATTTGTGGCGGTATCTTCACCAAAATCGCCGATATCGGTTCGGATCTCATGAAGATCGTCTTTAATATCAAGGAAGACGATGCTCGTAATCCGGGCGTGATCGCCGATTGTACCGGTGACAACGCCGGTGACTCCGTTGGCCCGACCGCTGACGGTTTTGAAACCTACGGCGTGACCGGTGTAGCTCTCATCACGTTCATCGTTCTTGCCACCGGCATGGACATGTCCGCTGATGGAACGCTTACCTTGAAAGCGGATGGCACGCTGACCCAGGCAAAATTGATTACATGGATCTTCGCCATGCGCGTTCTGATGATCCTGACTTCGATCATGTCTTACTGGCTCAACGGCGCAATCTCGAAAGCCCTTTACGCGGCGAAGGATCATTTTGATTTCGAAGCTCCTCTGACCTCGCTGGTTTGGATCACCTCGATCGTTTCGATCATCGTGACCTACGCGATCAGTTACGTCATGATCGGCGAAATGGGCCCGGACCTCTGGTGGAAACTTTCCACGATCATCAGCTGCGGAACGCTTGCCGCTGCCGTGATTCCGGAACTGACCAAGGTGTTCACGTCATCCAAGTCCCGTCACGTTGCGGAAATCGTTTCCGCTTCACGTGAAGGGGGCGCCTCGCTCACGATTCTTTCCGGGCTGGTTGCCGGTAACTTCAGCGCCTTCTGGAAGGGTATGGCGATGGTTGGCCTGATGCTCATCGCCTATCTGACGAGTTTGACTGGTCTGGATGCTTTCATGGCTTATCCTGCCGTGTTCGCTTTCGGCCTCGTGGCATTCGGCATGCTGGGCATGGGCCCGGTGACGATTGCCGTCGACAGTTACGGCCCCGTGACGGACAACGCCCAGTCGGTGTTCGAATTGTCCCAGATCGAATCGATGCCCAACATCAACGAAGAGATCAAAGGCAAGTTCGGCTTCACGCCGAATTTCAAGCAAGGGAAGCATTTCCTTGAAGAGAACGACTCCGCGGGTAATACCTTCAAGGCCACGGCCAAACCGGTTCTTATCGGTACGGCGGTGATCGGTGCGACCACGATGATCTTCTCGATCATCCTGATGCTCAACTTGAAACTCGACCTGCTGAATCCGAAAGTTCTGCTTGGCCTGATCACAGGCGGAGCGGTGATCTACTGGTTCTCCGGCGCTTCGATGCAGGCTGTGACCACGGGTGCTTACCGCGCCGTCGAATACATCAAGGATCATATTCGCCTGGACAGGGAAAAGGCCTCGGTTGAGGACTCGAAAGAAGTCGTGAAAATCTGCACGCAGTACGCACAGGCTGGGATGCTCAACATCTTCGGCGTGGTGTTTTCCTTCACGCTGGCTTTCGCGTTCTTTGATCCGACCTTCTTCGCGAGCTACCTGATCTCGATCGCCGCATTCGGATTGTTCCAGGCCATGTTCATGGCGAATGCCGGTGGCGCCTGGGATAATGCGAAAAAAGTGGTCGAAGTGGACCTCAAGGAAAAGGGCACGGACCTGCACGCTGCCACTGTCGTCGGTGACACTGTCGGCGACCCTTACAAGGATACCTCCTCGGTCGCGCTGAATCCGATCATCAAGTTCACGACTCTGTTCGGGCTCTTGGCGGTCGAGATCGCAGTCGCCGCCAAGGAAAGCGCCTTCATCTTCGGCGTGGTCCTCTTCCTGGTCGGTCTGTTCTTCGTTTACCGCTCGTTCTACGGCATGCGCATCAGTCGCATGTCAGTGGCGGAGTCGGCCGCGGTAGCCGCTGCAAAACCAAAGAAGGCCTGATCCCAGTCCTCTAGTAATTGCGGGCCGCTCTCCTGACGGGGGGCGGCCCTTTTTTTTGACCAAGTTCCATTTTGGAACCGGGGAAAAATGCCTTTGGTCACGACCGATTCGACTTTCCTGCAGAATGCGACATGGGCATACTGTGAGCCTCTTGACGAGACGGCCTGGCGTACCCAGATTATCGGTGTGAAAGGGACAAACGCACGCTTATGTTCAAACGAATTTTTCTTTTCCTGGCTTTGAATTTCCTGGTCATCATCACCCTCTCGATCCTGACGCAAGTTCTTGGGATCCAGCCGTATCTGACGGCCTACGGAATTGATTACGGTTCGCTCATGGCCTTCTGCCTGGTCTGGGGCATGGGTGGAGCTTTCATCTCATTGGCAATGTCCAGGATGATGGCTAAATGGATGATGGGGGTCCGCGTTGTCGATCCGGACACTCGCGATCCGGCTCTCCAGGAATTGGTTCAGACGGTCCACAGCCTTGCACGCAGTGCGAAGCTTCCGGCGATGCCTGAAGTGGGCGTATATGACTCGCAGGAGATCAATGCGTTTGCGACCGGCCCGACCAAATCGCGGGCATTGGTTGCAGTTTCCACCGGCTTGCTTTCAAGGATGCGACGGGAGGAAGTGGAAGGCGTTCTGGGGCATGAAGTGGCTCACATCGCAAACGGCGATATGGTCACGATGACTCTCATTCAAGGGGTCGTGAACGCGTTTGTCATGTTCCTGGCGCGGGCGATCGCTTTCGCAATTGCCCAGGCACTTCGCAGCGATCGTGACGACGAGAGGGGAGGGATTTCTCATCTGGCATACTTCGGGATCCAGATAGCTCTTGAGATCGTCTTCATGATTCTGGGCTCGATCGTGGTTGCGTGGTTCTCCAGGTACCGCGAATTCCGTGCGGACAAAGGTGGAGCAACCCTTGCCGGTCGTGATTCCATGATCCGAGCGCTGGAAGCGCTCAGGCGGACCTACGATCTGGTTGATCCTGGTGCGCAGCCGGCGGTTCAGACTCTCAAGATCTCGACGAAGCGCACGGGCATTATGCAGCTTTTCTCGACGCATCCCCCGTTGGAAGAGAGAATTGCTCGGCTTCAGTTGGGCGGATAAGAAGTCGCATAGGGTAGGAAATTCAATTTCATTGACCCGTCTGAAGTGCTAATTATTTTTGCATGGCAAGACATAATAGCGCTGAAGATGCTGTTGCATGTATCGAATCCGGAATGCGGGTTTTCCTTCACGGGAGCGCCGCAACGCCCGTAAGGATGATTGAAGGCCTTCTTGCTCATGCCGGCAGGCTCAGGGATGTAGAGCTCATTCATCTGCATACTGAAGGCAAAGCCCGTTATGCGGATACTGAATTCAAGGACAGCTTTCGAGTAGCGAACCTTTTCGTTGGCGCGAACATGCGAAAGAAGCTGGACTATTCACGGGTCGATTATCTCCCGTGTTTTCTGCATGAAATTCCGATGCTGTTTCGATCGGGCCGCCGACCGCTCGACGTTGCCATTGTCCATGTATCACCGCCGGACGCACACGGCTTCTGCACGCTTGGGACATCGGTGGACGCAGCCAAGGCCGCAGTGGAGGCGGCTGGAATCGTCATCGCGCAAGTCAATCAGCAGATGCCACGGGTTCATGGGGACGGTTTTCTGCATATCGATGAAATTGACCACTACATCGAGATCGACGAGCCTTTGTTCGAACACCCGATCCGGCCGCTGAAGCCCGAGGAAAAGGCGATCGGGAAGTTCGCAGCTGAGCTGATCGAAGACGGCGCGACTTTGCAGATGGGAATTGGTTCGATTCCGGATGCCGTGCTTGAGTTTTTGACGGGGCATCGCAACCTCGGAATTCACACTGAAATGTGGTCCGACGGCGCGATGAAGCTGATCCAGTCTGGCGCGGTTAACAATACGCAGAAGAAAGTTCATCCCGGAAAGACTGTTTCCAGTTTCCTGATGGGAAGTCGCGAGCTCTATCGCTTCGTCAATAACAATCCTTCGGTCGTTCAGCTCGATGTCGCGTACGTGAACGATCCCGCCGTGATCCGGCGGAATCCAAAGGTGACTGCCATCAACTCGGCGGTTGAAGTCGATCTTACCGGACAGGTCTGCGCTGATTCCGTCGGCTCGCGCATCATCTCCGGTGTAGGCGGCCAGATGGATTTCATCCGAGGCGCTTCTCTTTCGCCGGGCGGAAAGCCGATTATCGCGCTCACCAGCAGGTCGGAAAAAGGTTTTCCGCGGATCGTACCCTTGCTGCGGCAAGGCGCAGGAGTCGTGACCACGCGTGCGCACGTGCATTATATCGTGACGGAGCACGGCATAGCGGACCTTTACGGAAAGACCTTGAACGAGCGCGCCAAAGCCCTGATTTCTGTTGCGCATCCGGACGATCGTGAGAATCTCGATCGTGCATGGCACGAGCTGCATTAGCCCATTATCTTCTTTTTTCCGTCTTCTTTTTCGCCTCTCAGGCCGTTGCCTACGAGTGGCTGCCGGAATTCGGATCGTTGACGGAAGCCGAGCAATCGGAGTTCGAGGGACCCGGGCGTTTTTCTTCCGAATATCCTGCTGACATTCTCTCGTATCTGAAGCCGGCGGATTGGGAATACCTTTGGCTGCTTCATCCCCGTGCATTGGATCTGGTGATTGGAAGCACTGGTTCGGCCCATTTTCAGATCGATCAAAGAGTCAAGATTCACGCCCCTTTGACAGACCATCTGGATTTCCGGTTCACCTATTTCGAGAGTTCCGATCGCGAGAAGATTTCAGAGCACACCATTCTGGAACTTGTTTTCTGGCCCTGGAAACGCTTCGGTATCAGTTTTTACGGGGAGCCTGAACATTTCAAGCGAGGCAACGATACCGGGATCGCTCTTCTGCTGCGTCCTTCGGAGCTTCACGAAATCCGGTTGTTCAATACCTTCATCGACGTGACGAGGTTGAAAAGGAGCGACACGCCTGACAACTTCGTTGATCCTTACCTGCCGTACGCCAGGGGGATGGTGGGTAGGCTCTGGAGCGACGCCGGTGAAGGGAAAACCGAATTTTTTGAATACGCCTTCAGGTATGAAACCAAGACGCGCTGGAACTTTCCGCTCGATTTTTATGATTACGAATACTGGAAGTGGTTTGGTTCCCTTTTTGGTCAGAAGAGCGTGGCCAAAGCGGTGGACATGAATTTCCGGCTTCAGATGGATCGAAAGTTTGAAAGCCGTGAGCCATATTCGGAGGAGAGCGATCAGCTCTTCGCATCCTGGCGGACCGATCGCATCAAGGCGCTGGTCCGGGCGGAGTTCAGGGAGTTTGGTCCGGAAGGTCGTTGGCAGTTCACTCCCGGTTTGGAATTTTCGAAGCGTGTCTGGACGATGGAATCAGGGGAGGTGCAGTATCGTGACCTGATTCCCCATATGACTTTAAGGCTGCCTGGATTTGGAGCAGGGGACAGAGAGGATTTCTGGGACGTCGGCTTTGTGGCGAATTGGCATCGGGTTTTCCGCGCCGGCGCCATGCCGGGCGAGGACAGTTCGTCCGATTCCGACGGTCTGGTGGAGATGAAATTGAATTTGAGTTACGGTTTTAATTTTGGAAGTAGTTCAAAATTGATTCTGATTGCGACAGGTGATTTGAACAAGTTCTTTACACGTCGAAGCTGGGATGGTGGAAGTGCCCAGTTTCAGCTGTTCTTTTAGAACGCCAGGCAAAGGGTGGATACGGGGAAGATAGTATGACTGATATGAACCAGAATGATGACACGGCTAGTGACGTTATGAATGATGTGGGGGAATGGGTATTGCTCGGAAAGAGCGAACTGGCCGACGCCAAGCGCCTCCAATCGGCTTTGGAGGAGCGTGGGGTCAGGCTTTCCCTGGTGAATGATCCCGCGGCCTGCACGACCAAAACCTGCAAGCCCACGGTCGATGTCTTCGCGCGCCCCATGGATCTTCCCCAGGTTCGGGAGTTTCTGGACCAGGAGCGAACCAAGCTTTACGACGGCCTTTCGGTCGACGCGCAGCTCCTTGAGGAAGTGTATGACCCGGAGAAGGAGACGGCTCGCTGCCCGGCATGCGGCACGACTTTTTCGACTCAGGCGACTGAGTGCCCGGATTGCGGGCTGGCATTTGCTTGAAAGAACGCGTGGATAAACGAAAAGTCGTAGAACGTATCCAGGAGTATCTGGCTGCGGAACTGAAGGCCGCGTCAACTTCATCGTCACCCGACGCCGAACAGGCTGCGGCTGAGTTGTCTCGTCTGCAGCTGATGTATCGTTTTCTCCCCATCCGGGAACTGGGGGCGGAGGACGTGGTATGTCCGGCGGCTCTCGTGGAACTCCAGTTCGGTGCCGCTCGCGCTTTTTACTTCATCGCGCCCCAGGGCGGGGGGTTAATCACGGAAGTCGATGGCCATCCGGTGCAGGTTCTGACGCCTCGTTCTCCGATCGGCGAAGCACTCATGGGCCGGCGTGTCGGCGACCGAGTCCAAGTGCAGACGCGTGGCGGCGTTCGAGAATACATGGTTCTTTCGATCCGTTGACTGCTGGAATATCCGTTGCACCATCCCTTGTCTGGATTCTGGAACGGCGGAGGTGAAGAAATGATCGAAACAGGCGGCTCAGAGCGCAAGGAAATCGAAGAAGCCCTCGGACAACTCCGGGGCAAAATAGATGGCGGAGCCGAGAAGCTGAAGAGCTCGCTCGGGACGACGGTTCAACAGCTGAGCGCGTTCATCGAATCTGCTGATCGCGTGATCGGACAAGTCATGGAGCGCGTCGAAGAGACGGCAAAGAAAACCGAACAGGCCTTGAACTCGGCTGAGAAATTCGCCGCGAACTTTGAGCACCCGGTGGAATACGTCAAACGCAATCCGGTCCAGGCGTTCACCGGCGCGCTGGTTGCCGGAATGGTGATCGGCCTGGTTTACAAGAGAATGGGCGATTCCCGCAGGGGTGAGCGCAGACTACGGATTGCGCCGGGGCCCGTTTAGCACGCGTGTTAGCACGCGTGTCCCACTTCGCAGGTTTGCGACTCAGCGGGTTGCGTTCCGTCATTGCCCTTCAGATCCGCCGGGAGCGTACCTTGGCAAGCAAGCCGCGTGGTGGTTTTAGCGGCATCGCGCAGTCTTGATTCAGTCTGATAGCCGACGAGATGCACCATCTCGTCACCTTTTTCGTTCAGAAGGCTGACCGTCGGTACTGCTTTGATGTTGAAAGCCGCCGCGGCGCCGGCGTTTTCCAGGTTCGTCACATCGATCCGGACGAATTCAAAATTGGGAGACCCGCAATTCTTTTCGAAATCAGGAAGATAAGATTCCATCGCATGGCAGACCGGACAGTTTTTCGAGTAGAAGAAAACCATTCGAGCGACGCCATTTGTCCGATCGTTCAGGACTCGTTTAGCTCCGGAACTGTCCACGGCAGTGATCATTTTATCGCCATTGGCGTCCCGCTCAGTGCTGAAAAGCCGGGTGACGTCCATGCGTCCCTGATTGAAAACGAAGATTCCGAAGACGAATACAGCAAGTCCCGACGCATATTCGATTTTCGGAAGGTGTTTCTTCAGTCGTTTGAGTCCGGGAGCGACGCGGTCGTAAGCCACCGCAAAAAGGAGGAGCGGAAGACCGATGCCCAACGCGAAGGGGATCAGTTTCATCGCACTTTGCAGCGGGGTGCTTTGCTGGGACGCCACATAGGTGAGAACGCCACCGAGCACGGGTCCGACGCAGGGAGTCCAGCTCAGACCGAAAAGTGATCCGAATAAAAGTCCATGCAGGCCGGGAGGCAGTTTCTTCTTGAACTCAGGGAGCTGCAGCGTCCGATCCATCCAGGCAAGCCATTTAAAGGATGGGAGAACATGCATCATTTTCGCGCCAAAGAGCGCGAGAGCGATTCCGGCCAGGGTCAGTAAAAACGGCTTTGCTGAGCCGAGAGCGTCCGCAAGAAGCGGCAGACTCATTCCCATGATGACGAAGACGATGGTGAATCCGGTGACGAACCACGCGGTCGAGCGCAGGCGGGACCATGGTGTCGACTTCTCAGAAAGAAGCAGGCTGGTGATCAGGATGGGCGCGAGTGGCAGAACGCAAGGAGAGAGAAATGTCAGAAGTCCTGCGCCGAAGATGCCTAAAAAACTGAAACTCATGGGGTCTCCATCATTTGATTGAGGCGGAATGAGCTCTCACGCAAGCGGAACGCCTTGAAACCGGCGTTGCGGAGCGCGCGAACCGCGTGCGAGGCGAGTTCGCAGTATTTTCCGCGGCAGAACACGTAGATCGTCTTGTCCTTTTCGAGAGTTTTCAGTTCCTGTTTCAATCGGGCAAGCGGAATGTTTTTTGCGCCGGGTACGGGAGTTGCCTCGGCTTCGTGCACTTCGCGCACATCGACCAGCACTGCTTTACGCTTGCGAATGCTATCGACGACTTCATTCGCCGGCGTAGGGCTTCTGAGCGCGGATTCGGTCAACTCGTCTTCGGCCTCATTCAGCTGCGGCGCGATCTCGTGGGCGAGGTCCTGAATGCGTTCCCAGATTTCAATCACCTTGGGGTTTTTCACTCGGTAAATGCGCGATAGCCCGCGTTTGGTCATTGCGACCAGTCCCTCGCGGGCGAGCCGTTGCAGGTGTTGCGAGGTGTTCGCCACGGACTCTCCGGAGGACTGGCTGATCTCTTCCACGGTACGCGGCCCTTGCGCGAGGATCTGAATGATTTTGAGACGTGCAGGAGAACTCATCGCCTGCGCGATCTGTCCCAGCTTTTGATAGACGTTTGCCCGAAGTTCATTTGACGGTGTGGTCATAGAGATTCCAGTATTCAATAGTTGCCTTGAATAGTCAATGTAGATCTTGTTCCTGACCGGTTTTTTGGTCGAACGGCTTCCAAATTTTCGAATTGCCCGTGCCCGGGGCTGTGGAAAACGCTATAGTCCGCCCTAAGGTGGGAACTTGGTAAGGTACCGAAAAACCTGCTATCGCGTCAATGTGACCGGGATCGTCCAAGGGGTCGGGTTCAGGCCGTTCGTTTTTCGGCTGGCTCAGGAACTGGGTTTACCTGGCTACGTCCTGAACGATGATTCAGGCGTCACGATCGAAATCGAATGCTCCCAGGAAAATCTCGAGTGCTTTCTTCATGAGCTTCGCACCTGTGCCCCTGCGGCGGCGCGTATCGAGAGTGTTTCGCATGCGGAGGTTGAATTTTACGGCTATTGCGGATTTGAGATCAGATCCAGCCAGTCTCCCCCTTCAGGAACCCCGGGGCGGTCGCGTTCGGCCGGTGTTTCTCCTGACCTCGCGATTTGTCCCGATTGTCGCGCAGAGATTCAGGACGCGACGAACCGGCGCTACGCTTACCCGCTTACGAACTGCACCAATTGTGGTCCGCGTTACACGATCATTCGGGAGGTTCCCTACGATCGCGCCGGAACGACCATGGCCCGCTTTCAAATGTGCCCGGAGTGCGACGCTGAATATCGTGATCCGGAAAATCGCCGGTTCCACGCACAGCCGAATGCTTGTCCTGCTTGTGGTCCGACCGTCCAGCTTTTTGATTCCTCCGGAAAACAGGTGAAGCTTCCATTGGGATTTCATCGCGACAAACCGGTGCTCGACCGCTGTGTCGCGTACCTGAGGCAGGGCAAGATTCTGGCCTTGAAGGGCATCGGGGGGTTCCATCTCGCGTGTGATGCATCGAATGAGGCGGCGGTGCAGAAGCTTCGTCAAAGAAAGTCACGCGAGCGGAAGCCTTTTGCGGTGATGTTCCCGAGCCTGGAGAGTTTAGTGCAGCATGCGGAGGTATCGGAGGCCGAAGCGTCCATCCTTGCTTCTCCGGCAAGTCCGATCGTTCTTGTGAGAAAGAGAAAAGACATGAATGCGCTAGCGGAAGCCGTTGCCCCGCAGGAGTCGCGACTCGGAGCTTTTCTGGCTTATTCTCCTCTTCATGAGCTCCTGTTAAACACCTTTGGGAGGCCTCTGGTCATGACCAGCGGCAATGTGAGTGATGAGCCGATCGTTCATCTGAATGAAGACGCTCTGAAAGCGCTTGCTCCGATGGCGGACTACCTTCTGTTGCATGACAGGGAGATCGAGGTGAGTTGTGATGATTCCGTGGTTCAGGAATTCCGCGCAAGGCCGTTCTTCTTTCGCAGGAGCCGTGGCTATGTGCCTCTTGGGATCCGGATCGCCGAACCTCTGACGACGGATCTGTTAGCAGTGGGCGCGGGTCTCAAAAATACGGTGACATTGGGAAAGGCCGGGAGAAGCGAGCTGTTCGTGAGTCAGCATATCGGCGACCTCGATACGCTCGGCAGCATGGAATTTTTCGAGGCGACGATCAGCCATCTCTCCCGGCTTTTTGATGTGCAGCCGAAGTTCATAGCTCATGATCTTCATTTAAATCTGCCAAGCGCCGCATGGGCTTTGGAGCAGGCCAGATTGTCCGGCACCACCGCGATTCCAGTGCAGCACCATCACGCCCATATCGCGAGCTGCCTGGAGAGCGTGCGCGGAACTGCTGATGGGAATGGAAACAAGGCTGTGATCGGAGTCGCCCTCGATGGGACCGGTCTGGGTCTCGACGGAACCATCTGGGGAGGTGAGTTTCTGATCGCCGACAGGCGGGATTTCCTGAAGGTCGGCGGCTTCCGCCGAGTTTCGATTGCCGGCGGCGATTTTGCCGTGCGCCAGCCCTGGCGTGCCGCTCTTGCTTACCTTGAGGCGACCGGATTTCCCGTCGGCGCTCAGGACGCCTTTTTTTCGGAAATACCGGCTGAGAGCTTATCCGTCGTACACGAGGCGCTTTCAAAGAATCTGAATTGTTTCACCACTTCCAGTTGCGGGCGCCTTTTTGATGCAATTTCGGCCATCGCGGGGCTTTGTCACGAATCGACGTTCGAAGGAGAGGCTGCA
>Ga0154382_160_pt3 | contig 11480 bp, 11 predicted proteins | sample RifGroB1_FD_105626 | JGI IMG/M metagenome (GOLD analysis project Ga0154382, IMG submission 105626) | Bdellovibrionales bacterium GWB1_55_8 | reverse complement strand
AAGCCCTTCCCGAACGATGGTCAACCTGGAGCTGTGCTGAGCCCACCTCCGGCGGCAACATCCCCCACGATTCCCCAGGGGGAAGGCTGGTGCGGTGACGGAAAATGGCATCTTTATGAGTACTACGTAAAAATGAACAGCTCACCGGGAGCAACCGACGGAATCTGGCGAGTGTACCTCGACAACGTTCTGCAAGGGGAAATGACGAATCTCGATTGGGTCATGAGCGCGGCGACGGACAGTAATGGAACTGTGATGACGACCGACACCGGGTGGAATGTCATCTGGTGGCCCGACAACATGAATATTTTTTCTTACCCTGAGACATCCGGCGTCTCCGGTACCCGAATGCCTCTCTATTTCGACGACTTCACGGCTTACACTCCGATGAATCCATCGGATCCCGAGTGTGCGGGGAACTGCACCTCGGATGGCAGGTTGCCTTTGAACTACGTTGTACGGAATGTCGACACGCCTTAAATGCTTAAGGGAAGTCATGAGCAACCCATATTTGCAGACGACTCTGATCTCATCCGTTCTCCTGGTCGCTTTGATTCCAGGCTGCGGGCGAACAATCACGGACCTGTTGAATCAGACTCCATCTGACCCGATCCCTTTAGAGCCGATCCCAAGCCCCAGCCCCTTACCTTCACCTTCTGCAATCATTTTTTCCGACAATTTCGAATCTTCACCGGATTGGCATTCACAGCAAACCGTTCACAAGTCGGTTGGCGGCGTCGATCGGGCATGGCCCGCGACCTACAGCCGTGCATGCACCACGACCTGCCCGCCCGAGGGCTGGACGGCGTATCGGGCTGCAGCTTCTTACTTCACCGACACTCCTGGACTGGAGACGTTCACATTGGGCGCACAAGGACATCGATCAAGCGGCCCGGGTAGCACGGGTGCAACCGGCAAAGGCATCACACGAAACGTGGAGTCCTCCGGTGCGTATGGAAGTTGGGAAGGCGGCTCACTGGACGTGTGGTTAGGACCCGAGGGCCAGGAAGAACTCCTGGTAAGATACTGGCTGAAATATGCGCCGGATTGGACGTGGACCGATGCAGGAAACACACAGCATGCTCAGCAAAAACTCATTCGTATTTCAAGGTTCGCGGGGGATGTCACCGACACGGTGAATTTCAATCCACAGATGTTCTTCAATCCGACCCAGAATGGCCCTTCCTGGATGCCGGATTGGTATTACAACCACTCCTATAGCTCCACCTCATTCTTTTCGAGCGAGTTTTTCAATCCCCAACCGAGTGGCTCCATTGGTTATGGACCCACCCAGACATTCGCCTCCCTGCTTTGGCCCTCGGACGGAGGGTGGCACTTATATGAGTTCAGGGTCAAAATGAACAGCGCGCCGGGAGTTTCCGACGGCCATTGGGAGCTCTGGATAGATGGACTGACCACGCCGGAGAAACATGCCGCGAAGACCGACGTTCTCTGGGTCGATTCAACCGGCTCTGTGTCCCCTGGCTGGAACTATCTGATGTTTCTCGACAACATCACGGTGGCGCCTGCCGAGGTCTCCGCAAAGAAAGAGATGCAGATCTTCCTGGACGATGTGGTCGTGTATTCGCCTATGTCAGCTGCGGACCCGGAGTGTGGAGGGAATTGCTCGGCTGATGGCAGACTTCCAACGGACTATGTCGTGAAAAAGGTGCATCCATGAATCATGCGGCCAGGACAAGAACAGCACCGCAGGTTGCGCTCTTTGCTGCATTGGCAGTGTCAGTTTCAGCCTGCGGCCGAAGTATTTCCGTAGGCAATCTGCTGGGTCAGGATCCAGATCCGATACCTTCTTCTTCCCCAACTCCTCCGGCCTCGCCGCTGCCCGACCCGGTTTCAGTCGTGAACGCTACCGCGCTGTTCAGCGATACCTTTGATGCACACGCGGATTGGACTCCTCCTCAAAGCTCATCCGGCACGACTGTTTCGTGCTCGCAAGGACAAGCCTGCGCAACGCCGATCCCGATGGGTTACTATGATTATCGGGTTGCTGCGGCCGAAGGCTGCTCCAACCTTGACGGTAGTCACCATACCCTGAACATCAACAGCCTTCATCCACGGGGCGCAGCCGGCAAAAGCTTCGTGATGTGGAACGAGCCTTGTTATTCCTCGGGCGGCAGCTGGGGCTCGGATGGCCTGCTCGGAGTCGCCTTTCCTCCCCAGAACGAGGTATATGTTCGGTTCTGGATCCAGTTCCCATCCGATTGGAACTGGTCGACCACCTCGTCTCCCATGCAGAAATTTGTGCACTTGTCTCATTACGACGTCACGAATCCTGCCTCCGTATGGGACTTCTTCAGCGGCAACCAGAACAAGCCTCGCTACGTCGGAGGTCTTGCGAAATATGGAAGCGGAACTTACCGAACGCAGCTCTATATGATGCCGTCCCCTCTCACCATAGCCCGGGATAATTCCGCATCATACACAACGAATGATTATCTCGGAGCGCCACCTCTCGACTGGACGAATACGAATGCGCCCGGTGACGGGAATTGGCATAGCTTTGAGTGGTATACCAAACTCAATACCGCCGGAGGGGTCGGCGACGGACAAGCGAAATTCTGGTATGACGGCAATCTGATACATAACGAATCCGCGGTGACATGGATTCCATCAGGTGACCTTCCAAGTGACTTTAAATGGAACCATGTCTGGTTGGGCGGGAATAATTCAAATCTTTATTCGCCTGTCAATGAGCAACGGTATGCAGTCGATGACTTTGTCGTCAGCGCACATTACAGCGGGCCTCCGCCTAAACCCCTGAAGCCGGTGGCCCAAAGTTCGACTGCCGGAAAAGCGCAGCTCACCTGGACTGCCGGCGATAACGGTGCGCAATACCTTCTGAGTGCATACCGAATCTATTATGGGACATCAGCCGACGCATTGAACCAGTCAGTCACAATTTCTGATTCCGCGACAAACTACGAACTCAGCGGCCTCACGTCAGGTCAGACCTATTATTTTCAGGTTACCGCCGTAAACCGCGCATCTTATGACTCGAACGAAAGCGAAAGTCTGAAGTCAGCGGTAGTGTCAGTGGTTGTTAACTGATGGTTTAGCGCAGCTTAATCGCGAATCCGGCGAATGGATCCTTCTCAGCGAGGGACCGAATCGCCCTTTCGCACCTCTTTTGCACCCCTTTCAGGGCCTATGAAGATCTTCAATCAGGAACCGCAACGCGAACCTCCAAAGCCCGCCCATCCGGAGATCGAGCCGCCTGACGAACAACCGGAAATTCAGCCGCAGCGCACGACGCCGGACATCGAACCGAATATCACCTCACCTGAGGTTTTTCCCCAGAAGTCGCCGGATATCGCGCCGCCCGAGCAACCCCCTGGCACTCCACAGCCTGAACCCGGCTTAAGCAGGGCGTTGCCTTAGGCCGCCCGGCGGGCTTACACTGCCACGGACAACAACTCCGGAGGATTCCCACAGTGCCCATGCGCGAGACTCTGCTCAATGAACTGCTTTCGCAACCGACCGCCCCGTACCGGGAACGCCTGGTCGTTCACCGGATTCTTGCCGCGCTCAAAGAAGGCGGTGTGCCCCATTTTTCCGATCCCGTTGGAAACATCATCGTAGGCGCGGCATCAAAAGCAGAGTACCGGAAACTGGTCTCCAAGAAGGCCGATGAACCCCTTCGAATCTTCATGGCGCATATGGACCATCCCGGATTCCATGGAGTTCGATGGAACTCGCCTGCGGATCTCGAGGTCAAGTGGCATGGCGGAGCGCCAACGCATTTTCTCGAGAACTGCAGGGTCTGGCTCACCAACGGGAAAGAATGGAAGGGGCAAGGCCGCATCTCAAAGTTCACATTGAATGCTGCGGGTACCAGCATTGATACCGCACAAATTCGTCTCAATGAGGACAAGGAAATCGAGAATCGGCGCGAACGCATTGAAGCCGGCGACCTTTACGGGGCGTTTGATTTTCGCGCTCCGGTCTGGCGCGAGGGCGAGCTGATCTACACGCGTGCGGCGGACGATATTGTCGGGTGCTTTGCCATTGTTTCCGTGGCTCTTGATCTCTGGAGCGAAAAAAAGAAGCGTGGCAAGTTCCCGTTTCTCGGACTTCTCACGCGCGCCGAAGAGGTGGGATTCATCGGCGCCATTGGTCATCTCGAACTCGGTTGGCTGAAAAAAGCCCGGCGCTCTCTTGTCTTTGTGTCTCTCGAGACTTCGCGCACTCTTCCGGGGGCGGAGATCGGGAAAGGCCCGGTCGTACGGCTGGGCGACCGTTTCACCGTCTTCGATGCGACTTCCCTTCGCGTATTCGCCGATGTGGCCGAGAAGGTCCTTCCCGGAAGCCATCAGAAACGCGTGATGGATGGCGGCACCTGCGAAGCATCCGCCGCGACTGTGTTTGGCCATCGCGCGATGGGAATTTCAATTCCCCTCGGGAACTATCATAACCAGGGATTCCAGGGCGGGCCGGACGCCAGCTCGCCCGCCGGTGACATGGCGGGTCCTGCCCCTGAGTTTGTCCATCTTCAGGATGTTTCTGGAATGATCACGCTTTGCCATGGCCTTCTGCAGCCGAAACTTTCCTGGGCTGATCCATGGAAAACCAAAAAGCAGGCCTTCAGAAAGAATCTTCGTGCCGCAAGGCCACTCCTGCGGTCGGGGCCTTGAATATGAAAACGAGCCGACCTCCCGCTCGCGTGAAAATTACGCTCAGGCAATGGCCCGGGCAGCTCCGCGATATTTTGAAGGACACCGGCCGCCAGATGCACGAGGCGAACCTTCTTATCGTCGCGGGAAGCCTCGCGTACACGACGATCCTATCGATTGTACCTCTTCTCGCCGTGAGCTTTGCCATTTTCCAGGCTTTTGGCGGTCTCGAGAAACTTTATGCCACCGTCACTCCTTTCGTTCTCGAAAATCTGTCAGAAGGGATAAGCGACGAGGCCATTGTCGCGCTCCGCCGCTTCATTGATAACGCACAGGCGAATGTCATTGGCGCAGGGGGCCTCATCGCGCTGATCATCACGACGATCCTGATGCTCTCGAGTGCCGAGAATGCGATCAACCAGGTTTGGCACACTAAAGTCAGTCGAAGCTGGTTTCAGCGCTTTTCAGCCTACTGGCTGTTCGTCACGCTCGGTCCGGTGGCGCTCGCGGTGGTCGTGGGAGCCGCAACTTCGACGGACGTCCCCCTGGTGAGCCTCTTGCCAAGCGGGACCGGGATTTTCGCGATCACCATCGGCTTGTTTTACCTGGTTTACAAGTACGTGCCTCATCGACCCGTTCGCTGGCAATATGCGCTCGCAGCCGCAATCGTCGCCGCGATCTTCTGGAATCTCGCTCGTATCGGCTACGCGCTCTATACAACGGAAGTCATCACTTACAATAAAATCTATGGAAGCCTCGGCGCAGTGCCCATCCTGCTGCTCTGGATTTACATTGTCTGGGTGATCGTTCTCGGGGGTGCGGCGTTTTCCGCGGCACTCCAGAAGAGATTCGACGGCCTTACCGCCATCACCAACGGTGATAAGCCGGGTGTCCGGGCTTGACGGCCACGAAGGTTCCGCGGCAACTGGCGCAAACCTTCCCCCCCGCGGTGAGAGTGCCTTCAACAGTCGCTCGATCGTCAGTGGATTCGACCACCTTTGCGGAAAGCTGAACAGGCCCTGCGGTCGGCGTCGGGCGATGCAATTTAACGCTGTAGTCCGCCGTTACCGTGCACGGAGGTTTGTCCGCCCCGCTCTTTTTCATGAGATGAAAAGCCGCGGTCCAGTTCAGATGGCAGTCCAGAAGAGACCCGATAATGCCTCCGTTCAGCATCCCCGGAAAAGCTTCATGGTGCGGCTCGGGTTTCCAGGTGGCGACGACTTCGTCGTTTTCGCCCGGGAGGCTGCGAATTTTGAGACCCTTCGTATTCGCGGGGCCACAACCAAAACAAATACTTTCAGGCGCAAAACGCTCTTGAAGACTTTTCATGGGGAGCACTCTAGCTCAGCTATTGTGTGGTCGGCAAGCAGCTAGAAAAAGAGCTTGGCGCCCAACTGCAGGCCTGTTGTGACGCCATCAAAAGTTTCGCCGGAACGCCTTTCCTGCTCGGAGAAGTAATTTCCGAAAAGACGAAGAAAGCTGAAATCGATGAACGCGCCGCCTTCGTAACGAGAACCCTGAACGCGATTTCCAGCCGCATTCGGGATGGACTCGAAATGGTGACGATACAATCCTTCCAGTCCAAAATGCCGCGCGAGGTAAAAATTCGCAGAGATGCCGGCGATGGCGCCACGCTGCCCCTCTTCACCCCCCCTCACGCCGGCCTGAAGCGTGAGATTCGTGCCCTGTGCGTGATAACCGAAGATCCGAAACAGGAATTGCGCATCCCATCTCGCGGCGCGGGAGGCCGAAGCCGGCTCGTAATCCCCACCGACGCCAAAGATCGAGGCATAGGCGGCACCGGAAAACCCCATGCCCGAGCTTGCCGCTCCCGTTTGCGGTGCGATATAGGCCGCGCCCGCTAAAAACTCATAGGGGCTCGGGGAATGAAGTGCGAGCCACAGATCCATCAGACGCATGCGATCACGTGTCTCAAGCCATTCCGAAAGGGTCCATCGGTTTTTCGCTTTCTCTTCCTGCTTCTTCACCACGAACGTAAAAGTCTCATCGGCTCTTACATGCGGCGAATAGGCCCATATCAAAGCGAATAGGAAGAACAAAACGATTAGCGAGTACATCCGTCCGAGAAGCAGTCGCATCATGGACTGATGATAGCACCCTTTTCCGACACGGAAATCTTTTCATGGAAAAAAACCAGGCGGCCATTCCGTTCGCAGCCGATGCTTGACGCCTTCCGCTTCTTATCGCTATGAAGAACAGTGTGAGTGATGCTCCAACCTTCCAACTCGAGTCTCTTGCTCGTGAAGCTTTGGAAAAGATCCGGGCGCAAGGGCAGCTCCTATGCTTTGCAGAATCCTGCACCGGCGGAATGCTTGCAAGCTTGATCACGGGGATTCCGGGAGCTTCAGATGTCTTCTGGGGCGGCATCGTGAGCTACCAGAACTCCGCGAAAACAAAACTCCTGAACGTTCCTGAAGCCCTGCTGAGACAGCACGGCGCTGTTTCCCGGGAAGTCGCTCGTGCGATGGCTCTGGGAGGGGCCAGCCAGCTCCTGAAAGCCCATCCCGGTGCGAAAGCCATCTGTATTTCGACAACTGGCATTGCGGGCCCCGATGGCGGAACCGCCACTCATCCTGTTGGCCTCTGCGAACTCGGTCTTGCGCTGCCTGACCAGTCTGTGACTTCGCGTCAGATCCAGGCTCCCGCCTCTTTCAATCGCCACCAGAATCAGGCTTTCTTTACCCATCACGCACTGCGGTTTCTTATCGAACATCGAGCAGACTCCGTTTGACGTTCAAGCAGCGGGTGATATCCATACGGAATGACCGCCACTCTTCTGATCGTCCTCACGGTACTCGCTTTCGGATTCATTCTTGATACTGCCGCGGATCTCCTGGATCTGTCACAGCTGAAGCACCGCCGTTTGCTTCCCGGAACCGATGCGCTCTACCCGAAAGACGGCCTGGAACGAGCCCTGCGATACCATCGCGACTGGAAGCGTTTTCATCTCGTCCGGCGCTTCACAGGTGGCATGGTTTTTCTCGCTTTTATGTTTTCAGGAGGTTTTGGTGTGGCCGATTCGATCGCACGAACCCTCTCGGGCCCCTGGAACGCACTTTTATTCGTGGCGCTTTTGCTCACGCTTCGCGGCTTGCTCGATCTTCCCTTCTCCCTCTATGGGACCTTCGTGATCGAAGCACGGTACGGTTTCAATCGCACCACACTAGGAACGTTCATTGCCGACCAGCTCAAGGGCATTGTTCTTGCTGCATTGCTCGGCGGTCCCATATTTCTCGCGATTGTCTGGTTTTTCGAACGCACGGGTCCATCCGGCTGGCTTCCGGCCTGGCTCTCGGTAAGTGCATTTCAGCTCCTGCTCGCCTATCTCGCGCCTGCCCTGCTGCTTCCGTTATTTAATAAATATGAACCAGTTCCGGAAGGAGAAATCCGCGCCGCGGTCGAGGCGTTCTGCAAGAAGATAGACTTCCGCATCAATGGGGTCTTTCAAATGGATGGTTCGAAACGCTCCACCAAGGCGAACGCTTTTTTCACCGGTTTCGGGAAGCTGCGCAGACTGGTCCTCTTCGATACACTTCTCCAGAAACTTTCACAGGAAGAACTCATGGCGGTCCTCGCTCATGAGATCGGACATTTCAAGGAACGCCACATCCACAAATTCCTGTTTCTTTCCCTCGCGGCAAGCGGACTGAGCTTCTATGTCCTCTCGTTTTTTATCGGAAATGCCGCGCTCACCGAGGCCTTCGGAATCGGACAAGTATCCGTTTACGCCACTCTCGTAGCGGTGAGCCTGCTGTACGGCCCGATCAGTCGTATTGTCGGGATCGCGATCAACACGATCTCACGACGATTTGAATTCGCGGCAGATCGATATTCCGCGCGATCCTATGGCAACCCGGAGGCGCTTGCATCAGGACTGATGAAAATCAGCACGGATGCGTTAGCTAACCCGGCCCCTCACCCACTCCGGATCGTTCTGGATTACAGTCATCCGCCTGTGCCTGAACGCATGGCTCGCCTGAAAACGTAATAGACCAGGCCAATCGGGCCTAGAAGTAACAGAATCTGAGTGCGCCATCTTTGCACGTCGCTGCGATGTTGCCCGAAACGACCGCGAAACGCGCCTCTTTCAAACTCGGATCCAAGCCCCATCTCCTTGAGCGGATTGTGCGCTTTGCCGCTCAGCACGCTTGCGAACCCACTCTCGAGGACGTCGATCCGATCGGCCATAAGCAGCAGCAGCCAATGCGCCTTCCTGCCTTCACTGAACCTGAAAGCGAACTCCCGCACCTTGCCGCTCAGGCCCTTCGGCGGGCAGGAGGTTCCGAAGACCGGTGTGAGCCCCTTGTGCTCGGACGAGACCAGGATTTTGACCTTCGCCACCTGACGCTCGGGCTCTTCCCAGTGAGCCCCCGTCCCTTGCGGTGGCGCCTTCTCCCTGGGAACCGCAGGCCGGTTCCTGGGATCCAGGTCAGCTCCCCAGCCCGGTATTCGTGTCCTCAATGCATTACTTTGAAAAGCCATACGTACTCCTTTAGGCCGCCTTTGGTGGGATCATTACGGTTTTGATGCAGTTGTCGAGCTTGCTCGAGAAGCGGTGATAACCCTCCGACACCTCTTCAAGCGGAATTCGATGAGTGATGATGTCCTTCGGACTGATACGCCCGGCTTTGATGTGCTCGATCAAACGCGGCAGGTGACGCTTGACGCTGGCCTGATTCGCATTGATCCGGAGGCCCTTGTTCAGAACATTGCCGATCGAGACCATGTTGAACGTGGGCCCATAAACACCCACAACGGAAACAGTCCCACCTTTCCGAACCGAATCAATCGCCCAGTTCAGCGCCGTTGGAGCGCCGGCCTGAAGCGGGATCTTGACCCCGGTCAGGTGGTGCAGGAAGCTCCCGTCAGCTTCCGCTCCGACCGCATCGATACAGACATCCGCACCGAGACCGTCCGTCAGTTTTTTGATATGCAGCACGACGTCCCCGATCTGCGTGAAATTGTAGATCTCCGCATTCGCATAGTTCCTGATGAACTCAAGGCGATAATCGATGTGATCAATCACGATCACTCGACCCGCTCCCATCAACCAGGCTGATTTCGCCGCGAAGATGCCGACTGGGCCGGCGCCAAAGACAACCACCGTATCGTTCTCCTTGATGTCGCCCATTTCGGCGGCCTGATAGCCTGTCGGGTAAGCGTCCGTGAGAAGAACCGCGTCATCAAGGGACATCCATTCGGGTATTTTCCAGGGCCCCACGTCGGCGAATGGCACCCGGACATATTCGGCCTGACCACCGTCATAGCCACCAGCGCTGTGCGAGTAGCCGAAAATCCCGCCTATCGCGGTGGCACTCGGATTGGTATTGTGGCAATTCCCGTAGAGCTCTTTTTTGCAAAACATGCAGGACCCGCATGAAATGTTGAACGGCACCAGCACCTGGTCGCCCGCCTTGATATTCCGCACCGAAGATCCGATCTCCTCCACAACCCCGGTGAACTCGTGCCCGAAAGTCATTCCCACTCGGGTATCCGGCACGAGGCCATGGTAAAGGTGAAGATCTGATCCACAGATGGCCGAACGTGTGACGCGAACGATCGCGTCGTTCGGATGTTCGATCTGAGGAACAGGCTTCTGTTCAGTTCGGACCCGGTAGGGCCCGCGGTAAATCATCGCAAGCATAAACGGCCTTCGCTTTCCCTTTGAGTGAATTTAATCACGGTTTTGCAAGCTGCGCTCCAACGCACCGCGAGCCCGCGCCTGAAACGCTGCCACAGGGTATGTCCATTGCAATAGACCGCCCGTATTTTGGACCAATTGCTTACCAAACGGAGGCGGATATTCATGGAACTCTTTGACGTACTGAAGAAAGATCACGATCAAGTGAAGGTGTTGTGTCGCAGAATCCAGACAGCTGGCGGAGAATCCGGCGCTGGAAAAAGGCTATTCCAGGAACTCACGTCCATGCTCGAAGTCCATATGCAGGCCGAGGAACATCTTTACTATGCACGGCTCGAAGACAACAAGGAGACATTGAAATTCGCCATCGAGGGCTATGAGGAACACCGCCTTGCCAAGATGCTGCTCGACGAACTGAAATCAAAAAACCTCAACGGCGAGCACTGGAACATCAAATTCAAGGTGTTCAGTGACGTCGTCCTCCACCACATCGAGGAGGAAGAAGACGAATTTTTCGAAAGCTCACGCGATATCTTCGAAGAAGATGAATTGGAAGAACTTGGAAGTATCTTCAGCGAGCAGAAGCAGCAGCTCCTCACACCGGCTTCATCACGAACCACGCGCCGCTCATCCATCAAACCCAGGCGAGCCGTAAAAGCAAAAGCGCGAGGACGGAAAAAATCAGTGCGCGCCAGAAGAAAAGCAGCCTGATCAGGGGCGACTACCAAGCAATTGGCTCACGGTCTCTGAAAAATCCTCCGCTCGGGCCTCCCTCGGGCAGGGTCGCAAGCCAGACGACGGTATCCGCGCCCTGCTCCGGGGAGCGCTCAGCCTCCGCGCCTCCCATATCGGTTCGCACCCAACCGGGGCAGACCGAATTCACAAGAACGCCCTTCCCTGCATATTGCTGTGAAAAAATGCGAGTGACCGCGTTCAACGCCGTTTTTGATATCCGGTAGGCCGGGTACCCCGACTCCATCTCCGACAGCTGCCCCATTCCGCTCGAGATGTTCACAATGCGTCCATAGTGATGCTCATTCATGACAGGCGCGAAAACCTCACATAACCGGTAAGGTCCGTAAACATTGGTCTCCATCGTCTTTCGGATTCTCGCGAGAACCGAAGGATCAGCCTCAGAGGCTGCCGCACCTGCTGAATCGAGAAATACCCCTGCGTTGTTGACCAAT
>Ga0154382_173_pt2 | contig 11601 bp, 16 predicted proteins | sample RifGroB1_FD_105626 | JGI IMG/M metagenome (GOLD analysis project Ga0154382, IMG submission 105626) | Bdellovibrionales bacterium GWB1_55_8 | reverse complement strand
CTGATCGACGCGGACGTCATCCACGCATCGGCCCGGGACCGTGTTCTGGCGAAGATGGTGCTCGAGGGCATCAATTCCACTTTCGTCACGCGCACGATCGGCAAAGTGGCGATGGTCCGCGGAACAAAGCGCAACCTCCTTCTGCACTGGCCGTTATTCTGGATCTATGACGATGCGAGTATCGGGTCGATGTTCGGGCTGGTGTCGGATGTCATGGATTCCTCCAAGGCAAAGAGAGCCCGGAAGGCCGCGAAGGCGGAACGGAAAAAGCGCCCGAAGACGGGCTGACTTCACTCAAAGCCTGCGGTAGCATGCCCCTCATGGGGGCGCTCAAGGCATTCGACAGGAAATTCGGCGCGGATTTCATCGGCACGGTTCCGTGCGCGCCGGGGGTTTACCGAATGATCTCCGCGGCAGGAGAGGTGGTTTACGTTGGCAAAGCCAAGAACCTGCGGCGTCGCCTCGGACAGTATCGCAATGCCCGCCGCTGCAAGGCCGATGGAAAGATGCGTAAAATCGTCGCCTCAGCGGCGCGCCTGGAATTTGAAATCTGCGAATCCGAGCTCGCCGCGTGTTTGCTTGAAGTTTCATTGATTCAGGAATTACGCCCGAAATGGAACGTCGCGGGCGCTTTTTCCTTCCTGTATCCGATGATTGGTCTGGCACGCGACGCGGGCACGTCTTGGTTCTGTTTTACGACCGCTCCGGAAACGGTTTCGGGCTATTCCCTGCAGGGTGCTTATCGCTCGCGGGAAATCGCGGGGGATGCCTTCTTCGCCTGGATGCGGCTTCTTCAATACGTCGGGCACCCAGCGGGAAAACGTGAGCGCGAGAAGCGAAGAGAGGGCACGAAACGCTGCTACCTGTTCGGCTTTCGCAGCCTGCCCGAGGATTGGTTTTCCCAATGGGAGCTCTTTTTCAAGGGCGAAAGCCCGGACGCGCTCGAGCACCTTGTGTTCGCGCTTCTCGAGAACGCCGCGGCTCGGAGCCGTGCCAGGCAGATCCAGGAGGATCTGAACGCGCTCAGGCGTTTCTGGAAGCACGAGGCAACACTTTTGCTGAAAGCACGCCAATTTGCGGATTACAGGGACTACCCGGTTCCGCAGAAGGATCGGGACCCGCTTTTGCTCAGGTATCGCGCGAAAGATGCGCTTGCGAAGGAGTGCCTGGCATAATAGAACGCCAGGCATTGTGCGTTTTGCTTTAATTGCGCCTTTCTTGATGGTCGGAATCACCCTGCTTGCGCCCGTCGCGCAGGGGTCTCAATCGTTTCAAAACTCTCAGGATTTTCTTGAGCTGACGCTTCCCCGTCCGTTCGTGGACGATTCCCATTGGGATCAGGTCCTGGATCGCGATGGCGGAAAGAACGTCACCTTCGGCGTCGAGTTCACGGGGACTTCGCCGTACGTCCGGAATTCGGGGCGTGCTTTTCTGCCGGCCTCGGTCACGAAGGTTTTCACCACGTCCGCGGCGCTTGAGCGCCTGGGCCCTGATTTCCGTTACGTCACCCGCATGCAGTGGCGCCGGGTCTCTGAGCAGGATCCCACGGTCGTAACAGAACTCACCTTGATCGGAAGCGGTGACCCGACCTGGGGAATGATCGAATTTCGCGAGGACCTGCATACGCGCATCAGAACCTTTGTCGATGCTCTTCGTAAATCGGGTGTTCGGCGTGTGGAAGGCGACATCCGGATGGATGCCGACGATCCGCGCTGGAAAGAGCTGAGATATCCAGAAGGCTGGATGCCGGAAGATGAAACGGCCTGTTACGGCGCGCTTGCTCAAGCCTTCAATCTTGATATCAACTGCGCTCACTTTCAGGTTTCGGGAGTGGGGCGGGGGCATTGGCTCTCCTCGGGTGTTCCTGTCTCTGTGAAACTATCAGTCACCTCCGGTGTGAGAACTCGCCTCTGGGTTCGTCCGAATCGCACTGACGACGGCGTCGCTCAAGGATTCACGATTGGCGGCACCTGGGCGAAGGGCACGCCTGCGGAAAGTTTTTATCTTCCGATTCATCGCACGGACGCCTGGATTGCCAACCTTCTTCGCGAGGAGCTGGCGCGCGCGGGTGTGCGTGTCAGAGCGAGTTCAAGCGCAGTGCCGGCGCAAGGCGTGGTCCTTGAAACCTTTGAATCCTTTTCCCCGCCGCTTTCAGAAATCATCCGCCCCCTGAACAAAGCGAGCCTGAACATGCTGGCTGACGCTCTTTTCAAAACCCTGGGGTCGCGGTTCGGATCTGCGAATGTTCCGCTTCTGGAAGCGGGACGAGAGGTGATTCTGGATTTCGTTCGTGGAGTCGGCGGCGCAACGGCCCTGGCGCAGGGTGAATCGGAACTTCCGGGCTTCTTCGTGGATCAGCTGGATTTCTACGACGGCAGCGGAATTTCGCGAAAGAACTCAGTGACGACAGCCGGCGTGATGGCACTGCTTTCAGATTTGACCTTGAAGCCCTATTTTCCTCAGATGTGGGAATCTCTTCCTGTTGCGGGTGTGGACGGCACGCTGGCGGGACGAATGAGAGGCACATCTGCGGAAGGAATCCTTCGCGCAAAAACCGGTACGCTTCGCGGATCCTATAATCTCGCGGGCTATGTGCCCCGCTTCGATTCAGTTTCAGGCGCGATCGTCGAGTTCGTGCCCTTTGTTGTTTTGGCTGAAACAAGCCCCGAAAACCGCCTGGTTGCGCGCGCGGCCCAGGACCGCTTGGGAGCGGCGCTGGTGACTGCGGTGAACGGAAAACGGTCGCGGGTTTTGGAATAGCACCGACCGAAGTTCAATGGATATGATTAACGTCATATTTACATTGACGCTCGTTTTCTTGGTCAGTACCTTTTTGAGCGTGATTGTTCGAATCGATCGAGAATCAACCCTGGGATCCTTTGAGTTTACGTATGATCCCCTCGATCAGGTTCTGGCTTCTGCGTTTTCTCCCGCGCAGGGAGTGAACCTTGGCCCACTGGTGGATCGGACCTGGACTTATGATGTTGGAGGAAGTCGTCTGACTGATTCCCTCCTGACTGGGAGCGCGCAGGTGATTGCGAATGCTCTGGTTGCGGACAGTGCATACGATTATTGGCGCGATCCTGATGGCCTTGGGCAAGTAGCACAGAAGCGGTCCAAGAGCAGCACGATGGCCGATGTGATCGGCTATAGGGTCGATGGGAAAAATACTCGCTTTCTTCGTTTCGATGATCAGAACCAAAATGGAGTTTTGGACGGAACCGAGACGGCAACTGTCGAAGCGACGTATTATTACGACGCCCTTGGACGCCGAATTGCGAAGAGAATTTTGCAAAACGGTTCGCCGACATTCACTCAGTCACACGTGCACTGGCTGGATCAGGATAAGATTCTGCTAGGCAAAGCAGGAGACGACGAATTGACAGTATATCTGGATGGGGATGGACCCGATGAGCATTACGCGCAGATACGGCAAAGCGGTGATAAGCTCATGTATGTGACAGACCATCTGGGATCAGTTCTGAATGGGGAGTATGCAAAAGAGAAGCGGACCATGGGTGTTTTTGGTGAGTATCTTGGAACCAACGCTGTACCGCTTTCTTCATCAACAGAACCGGTGACGTACGGATTTACCGGCCGGCAGTATGATGCCGAAAGTGGGCAGTATTATTACCGGGCGCGGATGTATGATCCTGGCACGGGGAGGTTCCTCACCAAAGATCCGATTGGATTTGAGGGCGGGGATACGAATTTGTATCGGTATGTGGGGAATAGCCCGTTGAGCTATGTCGATCCGTTTGGACTAGCTCCCGGGGATATGTATTCTACTCCACAAGCAGCAGCAGAGGCAGCAGGCCGCGATTATGGTGGCGTGAGTACATCGATTAGTGCTGAGTTCGGCGGTCAAGTGTACTTCCAGAGCCCCAGTGGGACTTACTCATACATGCCGCCAAAGATTGGCGAGCCTGGCGCGGGCACAGTGAACCCCGGCCCGAGGACTTCAGGAACCGTTGGACCCTATCATACGCACTATCCGGGCCTTGAGTATTCTCATACTATCTCGCCAATGGATAAGGGTTACGCGAACGTGAATGCTGTTCCGGTCTATTTGACGACTCCGGATGGTCGGAATATGTGGTTTGATCCGGGCTCACAGAATGTAATTAACGGCCTTCCGGCGGGCGGGGTATGTGCACGATGACGAAATTGCGATGGGCACTTATGATGACGCCTGTTCTACTCGCTTATCCTGGTCAGGAGGTCTGGGCGCAGAAAAATGAAAAAGCCTTCTGTATGCAGGAAAGAACGGTCCTTGCAGTAGCTAAAGCAGCTTTGTCGGATGGAGGCAAGATCGATCCGACGTCAGAAACGACCAAGTTTTCGGCAAGGCGAGAGGGCGATAACTGGATTGTCGTTTGGTCTGACACGGATTACCTGGATGGCCGAATCCGACTGGATATCAGTCGAAAGTCGTGTGCAATTGTGAAATTTCATCCGCAGTATTCAGGGAAATAGGGGCTGAGGTCTTTCTGCTAATGTCCCGTGTGCCACGATTTTGCCAAGCAATTCTGGAAAATTCTCGAACTTGATCTTCCCACGATCCCCACCGCCCGTTAATCCGGAGAACCTACTCGCCTAGAGTGTGACCGAGGACCAGACCCAAATCTCCTCATCGTCTCGGAAAGAATGAGACGGCGGTGGGTATATGCCGCTGTAAATCGTCCTGTGAGGGCGCCGGGTAGCCCATATGCCGGTGTTCTGGGGCTAGGACGTTCTTGCTATCTTTCATGGCTCACGAGGGACCCTCGCGTGATCTCACTCGAAGTCAGTTTCTCAGCAGCCGTTAACCCCATCGTGATCCCATCGAAAGCGGAGTGTTGGATAGGAACTAGCCTTACCAATTCTCGTATGGAGAGGGATTCTCGATGTCTCCTGCCTTGAGATTGCCGTAGAGATCTACGGTCATCTGAATCGTCTTATGGCCAAGAAGGGCCTTGAGCTGGTACATCTCGCCTCCGCGTTTCAGAAAGTTATAGGCGAAGGAATGCCTGAGATCATGGCACTTCCAGTCTTTCTGATCTGGATATTCTTTTTTGAAGCGAGCGATTCCTCTCTGTATCTTCGCGCGGTGTAGCGGCTTGCCCTCCTCATCAACGAAAACGTGCTCGCTTGTCCTAGGGTGTGATTCAAGGAGTTCGTGAAGGATCCTCGACATTCTGACTCGGCGATCTTCTCCATTCTTCGTTTTCCTGAAGTGGATGAACGCGGTCTCGAAATCGACGTCCTCCCACTTGAGCTTCTGAACCTCACCTCTGCGAGCGCCCGTGTGTACGATCGTGAAGACGTACGGGAAGAGAACCTTTGGACTATGGGCCTTGAGCTGATCGAGAAGCGCCTTGACTTCGTACTTTGAGAGAATGACGCGGGCCCTCTTCGGTGCCCCGATTTTGAAGCGTATGCGGTCGAGGGGATTATTGCTCAAGATCTCCTCGTCGACCAGCCAGCTCATAAAGTGATTCAGCTGGCTCTTGATCCTCGACATGTTGCGGTCGGTATAGCCGTTTTCTGTCTGAAGCTGACTGAGCCAGTGATCGAGAGCGTCTTTCGAGAGGTGCTCTACCTCGAAGTGATTGAAGGCTCTGCAGAATGCCTCGAAGATGTTCTTGCGTTCGGTGACCCGGGAACTGGGCTTCCGCTGAAGATGCGTTTGCAGTAGATGGCCTATATAGCGCTTCCCCGATGGCAGGAGCGCTCCTTTGCTGTGCTGGATGATGATCTCGTTCCGGTAGCGATCAGCCTCTTCCTTGGTTTTGAAGGTGTGACGTTTTCTCTTCTGGTCGAGCGGATTGATAAACGATACCTGATAGGTGCCGTCCTCCTTTTCGTAGATGCTGACCCTGATCTCACTCATCGCTTAATGCTCCTGAGAAGCTCTGCCGCGGTTGGGATTCTGGTCTGTTTAAGTTGCGCTCTTCTGCTTTTCTCCCTGAGCCAGAGGCCGTACTGCCTGGGATCGATTCGATAGTTTTTCTTTGGGCCCAAGTTGATGACCGGGAAGGTGGGATCGGTCCTAATTGCCTCGTAAAGCGACCACTCAGAGACGCTGAACCTCTCAGCGATTGCCTTAATCGGGAGAAGCTCTGGCACTCGATGCTGGGCTCGAATGAATCTCTGAAGCGGACTGAGTTCATGCTGTGGCTTTCCTTTTTTACTATGGCCTATAGCCCTGTTCCTGAGGCCGTCAGCCGGCCTATTGCTCCTGTTTTGAACCGGGCCTAAGGGGAAACTACTGACCGGCGCTACGGAGCTTTCTTGGCCGGTTCTACGACTTTCGGTGTGTTGACCTTCCCGGATTCGAAGACGCGGTAGATCTTGACTGCTTTTCCTGGGATCCGCTCCCGTGATGCTGTGAGCTTTCTTTTCTCCGCTTCCTTGAGGGCTGCTCGAGTCAGCTCCCGAACGACCCGGGTATCTGAGAGCTTCATCTTCTCCCCGATCTGTTTGGCCGTGAGGCCCTCTTTGGTCGCGAGGAGCAGCTGAAGAATCTGCTCGATCAGCTTCCGTTCCGCCTCTAGTTTCTTGGCTCGTTCTGCTTCGGATATTTTCATTAATCCCGTCTCCTTGATTTGTGGATTTATGAAAATCGGATCCGCTCGTCTGGGAAATCCCACAAGTACTTGATGGGCTCATACGAGAATGCCTCCGATGTCGTGCTCCTCATAGGAGGAGAGCGATAGGAATCGCTCGAGGTGCCTCCGGTAAACGGGGTAGAGCTCGGGTGGTTCGATATCCTCGAAGTAGCGGAGAACCTGTCTTTGATTCAGAAGGTCGAAGTGGCGCCTGCTTGCCCGTAACGCTTGGTGCATGCCGCCGAATGCCTGGTCCTTGGCTGTATGGACTATGAAGGCAGATCTGAGGGATTCGATGGTGATCGGCTCGATATCTCGAACTTTGACCTTCTTGAACCTGTAGAGCTGAAACGGATCGTAGTCGAGAAGCTGATCTAGTTCCGAGAGTGTTTCGATCGGGAACTTGTTATTAGAACGCCTGAGAAGCTTGACTTCGAATCGAGTGATTGGCGCCTCTGAAACGTCCTTGCGTCTTTTTTTACCCGCTTGCTCAAGGGTCTTATTGTAAACCTTGGCCTCGACTGGCCGCTTCCCGAGAACGACTCCAGAAATAGCGCCGCCCTTCGAAACGAATGCCAGGTGCTGCTGGATCTTTTTCCGGTAGACCTGTTGAAGAACGGTTTCGAATGGAATTTCTACATCAACTGCGAAATCTAACCGTGAGACCCGAAACCGCTCTGGTGAGAACCCAATGAAGAACTGCTCAAGAAGCCTGTGAAGATTGAAAACGGATCTGAAGTGATTGGGATTGATCTCAACCGTATGAATGAGGCGGTCTACAGCATGGCGACTTTTACCGGTGAACCACTTGAACGGAGATGGGATGTCTTTTGAGAACTTCAGGTAATAGAGTTTCTCGAAGTTCCTGACGTACTTCTGGTAGGTGAAGCGAGGGTTAGAACTCAGTTGCTCAGCAACGAATGCCTCATTGATCTTTAAGTCCGTCCTCAGCGTCAGCATGTCGATCATGGTTTGATCCCCCTCATCTCCTTAGTTTCTCTTCAGCTGGTTCTATATTTTCGATCTGAGTGTTTGATGTTTACCGCTTAATAGAACGAGCAGCCTCTCTAGTATGTGGCCATGCCATGAGCTTCAACGTGTATTCGGCTAGGATAGCGGGCGGTCAGTGTAGATCAGTATGCACCGAAGATCCATAGGCACCTGATGGTAAGTGATTGACGGACGAAGTGTGTCGGATTAGTTTTTCGGTGTATGGCGAGAATCGTGATCCCGAAGAAGCCCGACTTTAAGGCAGAGTGGCTGAATAACTGGCGCAATAGAGACGTTTTGGCGCATACGCGGCTCAAGAAGATCGTGCTGCCGGTGCTCCGGGAGACGGCGACTATCGCTGAGATCTCGCGCCTCTATAAACTGAATCGAAATACCGTTCGGAAGTGGGTCGATAGATACCGAGAGAATGGGATATTAGGTCTGTACGACCGTGCTCCTGGACCTCAGACGCCGGAGTTCCGGATTCCGAAGGAGGTCGAAAAGTATCTGGTAGACCTCAAAAATCGAAAGATGCACCTGACGACGACTGATCTCATCCAGAACATGAGGAAGTACCGGAACGGGTACTTCGTGAAAAAGTACCCTCGTCTCAAGGAGCGAATCCCTCAGCAGACGGTGTATAGCCTCCTTGAACGGAACGAAGTCTTTCTCTAAGACGCCGTTCAGTTTGCCAGTCGAGATGGCAACGAGAACCGTTTCTCTGAGTTTCCGTTCCCTCGATGCCAACGATTTGCCAAAGTCTTCAGGAAAGCTCTCGAAATTAACTCGCCGATTGAGGAGTGCCTGCTACTATTCTCTTATGGAAGTAGCTGATTTCGCTCGATCGAGGATCAAGGAATGACAGCCGTCGCGCTTTCAGAAGAAGTGTGTGCAAGGATGTATGATCCTGGCACGGGGAGGTTCCTCTCTAAGGACCCGATTGGGTTTGCTGGCGGAGATACAAATCTTTACCGGTACGTCAGGAACACGCCTCTTCAGTACACTGATCCGACCGGGCTGTATCCCCAATGTCCAGCTACTGCAGATGGCCCGACTGCGGAATTATTTCAACGCATTTTCACGAGCTCTAGCAACTCTTCGTCGAGCCCAGGTATTCATGAGGAAGGCGGATGGCTTTTCGGCAATGCGCAATACTCCTCCTTTCCCATGGGCTCTCAAGCGCAGATTCGTATAACGCCGCCGCCGGTTGATGCCTACGCGTCGGTCCACACTCATCCGAATCCGCCGCCGTACCTGCCTCAGCCGAGCCCGCAGGACGTTCGAACGATTCGGAATATCGGCTTGCCTGGTTATGTTGTGTCAGATCAAGGCGTCTACCGCATCGATCCAAACGGATCGTGGATCTGGGAGGGACCGCTGAAATGATCACGCTTCGATGGTGTTTCGTTTTGGCTGCGTGCATGTGCGTTGCTTTAATTAGCTTTGGCACGACGACGAAAGCGTCTACTGTCAAACAGCGAATATTCAAACTTCGAACGTGCGATCCCAAGAGCGCGCCTGATAACGCTGTAAAGGCTGCGCTCGAAGCGGCGATAAATGAAGCCGAAAAGCTTCCGCCGGGTGAATTGCCGGAGCGCGGCAAGGTGCCGGTTCGCATGAAGGAGTATCGGTGCGAAGTCAGGCGTGAAAAGGATGGCTCGTTCGAGATTGTCTTTCATAACAAGGAATCCGAAGCCTGGATGGCGCGAGAAAAGAAGGCTGGCCGGGAATATCTTGGTGGCGCCGGTGTAATACGAGCGGCGGTGAAGGAGGGGAAAGTTCTCGACATCGGATTTTTCCAATAATGAAATGTGAGGGTTATATTATTATCGAGCCAAAAGGTATGATCCTGGCACTGGGCGATTCCTCTCTAAGGATCCGATTGGGTTTGCGGGTGGGGATACGAATTTGTATCGGTATGTGCAAAATAACCCTTTGAAATTTGTGGATCCGCTTGGGCTGGCTCCTGGCGATATTTATCCATCAGAGGGATCCGCCGGAAGTTCGGCAATCGGCGATATAAATTCTGTTTCTATTGCCGTCGGTCGGGAGTTTGGCGGAACCGTTTACCCAAGCGGTGGTGGTTACACTTACACGGCGCCTATCATGCTCGGTGGTGCTGGAGGATCGCTCAATATTCTGTCGGGATCTAGTGCGATATACCACACGCACGGGTCAAACGATCCCGGCTACGACAACAATAACTTCTCGCCGAGAGATATACAAACATCGTTCGAAACCGGACTAAATATGTATCTAGGTACACCGGATGGTGGTCCTGTTCAATTCTTTAGCCCAATCTCTGGCAGTGGAGACAATGTATGCCATCGGTAATGCGAAAAATTGCGTTGATTGTGCTCGTTTTTATTGCCATCGGGACCTTGTCTTTTGGTAAGGAACGAGAGGTGGAGCGAGATATGGTTCCTGACGCGCAGGTAGCGAGCTTGATTGCTGATGCTGTGCTAGTGCCGATCTATGGCAAGGAAGTGCTTGAACAGAAGCCGTATAAAATCCGTCTGGCTGACGGGCATTGGATTATCGACGGAGTTCTGCACGCCAAACCTGGTGAGGTTGTCGTGGGTGGGACTGTTCACATTGAAATTCAGAAAAAGGACGGTGCGATCCGAAACGTCATTCACGGAAAGTAGGTGGAGTGAAGTGGCGAGAATATATCATCCCTTTCGAGGGCGATTCCTCACGAAAGACCCGATTGGATTTGCTGCAGGTGACACCAATCTCTATCGGTATGTATTTAACAGTCCCACAAATTACACTGATCCCACGGGTGAATACTTAGGAGGGATTTTGGCACCTAGCAATGGTCAAGCAGTTTGCGCCCTGACTGGAACCGTTTTCGGAGGAGCTTTAGGTGGTTTTCCTGGTGCCGTAGGCGGCGGAATTATTGGAAGCACTATCGGTGGTGCCCTGTTCCCTCCGACAAAAATACCCAACGACGATCTAGAAAACTGGCAAATTCCATCTAGCCTGCCGCCAATGTCGGTACCAACAACGATCGGTCCACCGATCCATCCGAACGCCAATCCAAATCGGCCGACAATTGGGCCGAAATCGCCCTATTCAGTCCCAATAAGGAATTGAATCGATGAACAGTTTTTGGTTTGCAGTATTGTTGTTCGCGATGCTGCTGGTCGGAATAATTGACGCTGTCATTCTTATCAATCAAGTGAAGATATTCAGGTATTTCCAAAACAAAGTGGGTCAGCGGGTAAACGGATTGTTTTGGAATTACTCAGTCTCAGTCTTGCTGACACTTCTTCTTGTTCTTGTGGTCACTGGGATTCTTGCATACGTTATTTTCCTAATCGGTGATGGGACAGGAATATCGTATCGGGCATAATGAGAAGAAGGTTCAACGCCTCTTGCTCTTGGGAGAGAGTCTTGCCGTGGGCGATGATTATTGTTCGTTCTCTTACCCATGGTGTGCCCGCGGGGCGAAGCGCCGCGCAATTTTATGGAGCACTCTTTATTACGGCATACACAGTCCTTTTGCTGGGATTTACGCTCGTCATGACTCAACTGAAGATCGGAGTTTTTAACGTTGGGTCACGTTATCGCAGGAAGCTTGTGTATGGAGAGTTGCTGGCGGTCGTGTCGTTGGGGGTTATAATGGGAATCAAATTTCTGAAACTCTCGCAATAGAGACACTAGCTCTTCAACCCTACCCCGTAAGAATTACTGTAAGGCGACAAGAGACCAAGTTCGTGAAGTGACAGTCAGAATTCCGGTTGCCCCCTCGCCCTCACCTTAGGGTCGTACTGAGTGTGTTTTGATCAACCCTTCTTTTTCGCCGCGATCAAAACGTGCATGCCGCTGTGGCGGACCATCCATTCGGGAATGTCAAATCCGGAACGCTCCAGAAGCCAGCACCAGTCTTCAGGGGTGTACCGGCAGTGCTCGGAAAAATGCGTGAACTGATCCTGGGTCTCAGGTCGTATACCTGCGAAATACTTCGAGAGGGGCTGGCGGATCCAATCGTAAATCAGCCAGACGGCACCTGGCT
>Ga0154382_183_pt4 | contig 11750 bp, 8 predicted proteins | sample RifGroB1_FD_105626 | JGI IMG/M metagenome (GOLD analysis project Ga0154382, IMG submission 105626) | Bdellovibrionales bacterium GWB1_55_8 | reverse complement strand
CCGGCTGCCAGAAATCACCCCGCTTCGCACAGGTCTTGAGCACGAGAAACCGCGCAGGGGATGACTCCCGTTTTGCGTAGATCCAAACCTGCACCTTTTTTTTCACGCAAACCGCCGAGTGATCAAAACCCCGGCTGCTGCAGCGAGGGCTCCGAGCGCGGGGCTGCCCAGGATGTAAGCGGTGAATTGCAGATAGCGTGCTTCTTCAAAAAGACGAAAAGTCTCCAACGAGAAGGACGAAAAAGTGGTGAATCCCCCCAGAAAACCGACCGCAATTCCCGCGAACAGGTCCATGGACAAAAGCGCCCGTTCAGCGCCCATCACGTAAAGAACTCCGATCAGAAAGGAACCAGCAACGTTGATCAGTAACGTCGCATAGGGAAAAGGGGGCGGAAGGACCTGTGAAATCCAGATCCCAGCGAAATAGCGGCTGAATACGCCCATGATTCCAAAAGCACCGATTGTAAGGAGTCGTATTCCCGCTTGGCCCATAGGCCCTTGTTCTCAGGACAGCTAGCGAGCGTCAAGAGGTCAAAAATTGAGGAACCGTGAAAAGAGGCGGTTGCAACCGATCCGATTGGCTGCTATCAACTGAATCTACGCGTTTTCTTTTGGGCCGATGTAGCTCAGTTGGTAGAGCAACGCTTTCGTAAAGCGTAGGTCTCCGGTTCGAGTCCGGACATCGGCTCCATTTACAAGTTCCCCGCCGTCACTCTCCAGAGCTGAACCAGATCCGGGCGGCGTCCGCGCCCTCTGCGGTTTCCGGAATCCAAACTTCAATGAAAAAATCCCCGATATCAGACCCAAACGGAATGACAACCGTCTTGCCCTGATCAAGCGGCGTCAGCTTCTCGGATTTCTCATCAAGTGCGAGTCCCGGGAAGGAGTCGCCGAAAGAGAGCACGGGCAGCTGCGGCGTCAGACCGGCGCCCTTGAGATTCAGAACAAGTTTCGCCTGCCCGAAAATAATATTCATGAGTTCAGCCGCCGCGTCCTGGTTCTCCTGCGTGATCTCAGCAGATTCCTCTCCTGTCAGGCGGGTCAGGAGCTTCAAAAACGTTTCTTTCGGAAAAGATAACATCACTCCATAGGAGAAGTTCCTGCCCAGAACGCGAATGATCCCGGAAATGTCACCCAGCGGGTGCGACCTGTTTTCTGTTTTGACGTAAATCGGACCCCTCTGTGAATGGGTTTTCGCCTGAACGTAAAAGGTCCGCAGTGTGGCATTGACGAAAGCCTTGATGAACTGACGATCGGAAAGATCCGATTGCGTCGACAGCTCCTGTGCCGCAGCGTGCAAGGACTCCGAGACGACGACCAACTTCCCGAAACGCGAATTCAAAAGTTCCTGTTTCAGAGATTCGTTCGCGAATACGATTCTCATCTTCCGGCTGCTGGACTTGAGCTGCTGGTCGATAAAATGGATTTGCTCGATGAGTTCCTCTCCTAGCCGCTTCACGCCCGCAAGATTAAGGATGAGGTGCTTGGGGCGGGTGATGAGTCCCTCAATGACGGGGTCGCGGGACGTTTTGCCCTGGGTCTCGAATCCCGTAAGGAACTGAACGACATTGAAGCTTTTTTTCGAGACAACGCGAAGAGGACCCGTCATCGGCGCACTCCCTTCGGGCGCTGCTTCTTTTCCTTCTGGAGCTCTCCAAGATAATCGGCCACTTCTTTCTTGCCCTGGGCGGCGGCGAAGGCGGCGGCGGTCTGGCCCCGGTGGTTCGTCTCATTGGGGTCCGCGCCAGCCTTGATGAGAGCGCTCACGGATTCCAGGTCTCCGACAGATACTGCGAGCATCAGGCAGCTCATGCCCTTGATCCGCGCGTTGATGTTGGCGCCGGCTTCAATGAGTACTTTCACCGCTTCGGATTTCTTGCGGGCGATCGCGAGGAGCAGGGCCGTAAAGTTCTGCAGAGTCTTGTAATTGACGTTCGCGCCCCCCTGAATGAGAAGACGTACGATCTCCACATGCCCGGAACTCGCCGCAATCATCAGGCCGGTGGACCCCTGGAAATCCTTTTCATTCACTTCAGAGCCCTGCTCGAGAAGAAGCTTCACGATCGCCAGGTCGCCGGTCGCGCATGCCTGAATCAATGGAGTTTTCCCGCCTTCATCGCGGCTCTTCATGGCTCCGGCCAGTTTCTTTTCCGCAGCAGCCGCGTTCTGCTCGGCCGTGGGCGGCACAGCACTCCGGAGCCTCAAGTGCTTCTCCAGGCAGGCGACCGCACTGGAGTCATTCCTGGTGCGCGCTATCGCGATCGCGGTGTTGTTCGCATGATCGACAGCGTTCGCATCGGCGCCGCCCTCGATCAGGATTTCAATCAAGTCGGTATGGCCGTTCTGAGTGGCCCTGATCAGGGCTGTCTGTCCAATACTGTCGCGAGAATCGACGGGAGAGCCGTTCTTCACAAGGGTTTTGACCACTTCCTTGTAATCCGGGGTGCCTGCAATGCGCGTCTCCTCGCTATTCTGCGTCTCGTGGCTGGCACCTTGAACCAGAAACTTTTCATCCCCGTACTTCTCGCCAATTCCTCGCACAGTCGCCGTGGAGTCATCCCGTAATCCCTTGGATGATGCATGGATAAGCGCTGTCATACCCTTGCCGTCCCGGATTTTCGGGTCGGCGCCCAGCCGAATCAGGTCTTCAACAACGGCTTTGTCCCCTTTGAACGCTGCGATCATCAATGCCGTGTGCCCGTCCGTATCCGCGAAATTCACATCCGCGCCCGAGCCGGTCAGAAGTTCGACGATCTTTCGCTTCCTCTTGGCTACGCCGAGCATGAGCGGCGTGCACCCGGATACGTTGCGGATATTCGGGTCGGCTCCCGCTTCCAGCAGTACTTCGACAATTACCGAGTCACCCTTTTTCGCCGCGAAGTGCAGCGCTGAGTTGCCTTCCCGATCGAGGTCATTCAGGTGTTTGCTCGCGGCAATGAGCGAACGTGTCGAATTTCGATGTCCTTCGACCACGGAGTGATGTAGCGCAGTCATTCCGTTTTGATCGTGAATCGCACCCGAAGCCCCATACGAAAGAAGCGTGAGAATCGCTTCCCGTTCCCCGGCTCTGGCTGCGCACATCAGGGCGGTCCTGCCCTCTTTATCCTGCAGGTCCGGCTTTGCTTCGAAAAACAGAAGTACCGCAAGAGACCTCATCAATCCCTTGCTCGCGGCGGCAATCAGGGCCGTTGTCCCGCTCTCATCGCCATCGTTGACGTCGCAGCCGCTACCAGCAAGGAGTTCGACAATGTCCTCGCTTCCGGCGCGAGTGGCCGCGACCAGGAGAGGTTCGTTTCGCGCACCCCGGGCGCAAGGGTCCGTTCCGCGAAACAGCAGTTCCGCGGTCTTCGCGGAATCACCGCGCCGAACGATCTCAAATAAGTTGACCTGTTCGCTCGAGTCCATGGAATCGGTATCCTAACACTGAATAATAGTCTGGCCCACTTTTTGGTTAAAACCATGATACGAGTGCTGACATGCATTCCCGATTCGGTGTGTTGATCTGCTTCGCCTGTCTGGCGGTATCTCATTTGGATCATTCGGCCCTGGCAGCCGAGTCCTCTCCTGACAATCCGTTCACAAAATTCGTGGGAAGTTACAAAACAACACCCATCGACTGCTCAGTGAACGCAATGCCGATCGGCGGCTGCGACATAACGGAAGTTCATTTGAGTCTTCAGCCCAATGGCACTCTTCAGATTACAGAAACACGCCCGGGGGATACCCAGACCTACCCGATCTATGAAGCCAGCGACGATCAAGACGGAGGCTCGCTCAGAGCAAAGATCACTGGCTCCGCCGAACGTGCTGCGTGGGAATACGCCAGGACCTTTCCCGGCGGCAGCCAGAGCGCGACCATGAAAATCTTCCTCTATGACGGCGGCCACGTTCTCTATCATTCGTATCACCGCGATTGGGACAGGGATGGCGTCGATTTCGTAATGAAGCAGACCTACATGACTGAAAAGTTCTAGCGGCATCAACACTCGCCTGTACTTTCTGAACGTTCCTGTGAGATTTTATAGAGATGCGACAACGCCAGCGCTCCTTTTATCTCTTCAACAATGCCACACGAAGATTCATCGATCTCACAGATGGATTCACCTGCGGAAGAACGGAAGGCGATTTCCAGCTACCTTCCGATGAACTGGTCAGCAAACGGCAATGCCGTTTCTCCATTCACAAAAACGTGGTCTCAGTCGAAGACCTCGGGGCAACGAATCCCACGAAGGTCAATACCGTGCCGCTACAGCCCAAACGTGCGCGGAAGCTCTATCTGAACGATGTCATCGAGTTCGGTCGGTGCCGTCTCATCCTCACGAATACCAACACGTCTCAGCCGGCGAATACGCAAGACAGGTTCGGGCCGAAACGCCCCCTGCGTGCAGCCAGGAAAAGTGATGGCTCGCTCACCAGTGACATTTCCGGTTTTTTTACTAAAACCATCGTTTTACTGACTCCCAAGTCCTACAGATCCCTTCGCATCAAGGAGTTCTCAGAAGGCAGGGGCTGGGATTCCTCCACCTTCCTGACGGGGCTCGTGATCCTGGGTGGCTGGATCGCGGCACTTGGTTTGGCGCACCATTACCACGCCGCCCTCGGAAATCTTGCATCGCTCGCGGGAATCACACTCCTGCTGAAAGAACTCGTCCTGGGCAGCCTGGTGGCCCTGCTCTTCGTATTCGCGCATTACTACCTTATCAGACGAACCGTACGCGGTGCTTTCCGCCGCCTGCTCTTCATTCCATTATGGGTGTTTGTCGCTTCGCTTGCGGTAGCCTCTGCCGCGGTAGCCACTGGCCTTTTCTCCGAGCTGGAAGAAAACGTGATTGCACATTATTGCATCGACAACTTTGACGCCGGCCGATGCGCGATCGTCACGCGCGAGCTCCCTGCTTTCGGACAATTCCCTGAAGTAACCCAAAAAACCATCCGAGAACGCCTGGAACGGGCCGCTCGTTAATTTTCAGAAAACCCAGGCTAGCTGCAGCCCGCCAAAAAGCCCGCCAAAGCCGATGTCCGTGAGCACAGTCTCCGGTTCAGCCACGGTACCGCCAGTCACGACCGTTACGCCCGATAGAGTTTTCATCTGGTAGCCTGCATTCAACTCAAGCGCCAGTGACGAGAAGAGAGGAACCAGCACCGTGAGCCGCGGAATTTCGAACTGCAGTCCGACCAGCGACGATGTGGCGGTCAGCGCCTTTAGAGTGGAAACGGAGTACATGCTGGCACCTGCGCCGGCTCCCACCATGAGGTCCATGAAGCGGTTTCGCATAACCAGGTATTGTACCCCTGCCATGCCTTCAAAAGCTGACCCGTAAAGCGTTTTGACGGCAGCCTCATTAATGTGAGTAAAGGAATCATATCCGACATGAGCATAGGCTAGAAAACGCTCACTCCAGAAATACGATCCTTTGGCGCGAAACTGAAGAACCGGAACAGATGCTGACGCTTCGCCCAGAGCGACCAAAGCGGCTGAGGGTTTTGCCTGAACGCCATCCGCGCCCAGGGAAATGGTTCCTCGGTACTTTTTCAAGGATGACCCCGAAGACGGATTGCCCACTGCGGCTGCGCCTGGTGCCGTCGATGGTCTCTTCAGTGATCCGAAAGCGGAAGCCCGTGCGTAGCCAACGGAGGTTCCCTTCACAGGACGCGAAAACTGGATCTCCATCCATTCCGGGTTCGATGTTGGCTTCACTCGTACCTTGGAGCCTGGAGCATATGTCCCCAGAACTTGCGAAGAGGTGTCCTGCTCCTTGTAAATGGGCATCCTCTGACTGGTCGTGGCGAACTGGCTCTGAGCCCGCGCACCAGAAGAAGAGAGCACAATCGATGCGACCATCAGGAACAGGATGAAGTGTCTTTTCATAGGTTTAAGAATATTTCACGCTAGGGCGAACGTCGAGGGGAAATAACAACTGAATTGAATCCTCCCCATGGGTTTGATTGTATTTGGATCGAAACACCCTGATTTATTTCGATGACCTCAAAGGCTTTCGCCCATTCATCTTCCACTACGGGAAAAACAGCAGCCCCTTCCGCATCACAATCGTGTCGAAGGTATTGTCCTTGAATGGAAAAGGCTTGGTGTTGTCCATGAAAAGAGTCGAGAGGTTTCCAACTGTGGAGCTTTCATGAAATTGAAGATCCGTCCGGACAACGGTTTTGGATGGAAACGCATCCGCGATCAGTTCGCCCAGGGAAAGGCCGTCCGTTTCAGCGCCTGAATCCGACAGGAACAGAATTTTTTCGGCGGCCTGATAGGGGCCGACATTCACCTTTGAACCATGTCCCTGATGGCCTCCGAGCATATCCTCGATTTCCGCGACAAGGCAGCCGCGCTCCACTGCTTGCGCAGAAAACGAAAGCAGAGCTGCAAGAAGCGCAAGAGGGTGCCCTAAAATCATCCTTCTTGGCTTATCGGCATCCAGATCTCCAACCTTTACTTGCAGAAGGCCGCGTTGGGGTCTTTCGCGCAAAGATAGGCTCTCAGGGCGGCGTTGTCCTGCTCGACTTTGTCCACTCGTGCCTTCAATGCGGTATTCTCTGCCTCAACCGAAGCCAGCCGGCGATCCTGACCGGCGAACTTCTCGTAAAGCTCCTTGATGGCCTGTATTGCCGGGGCCACCAGCGAGCCATAATCCACGGCCTTGTAGCCCGTGTCCTCGCGCTCGTACACGGCTTCAGGGAATACCTTTTCAACATCCTGGGCGATGACCCCGAGCTGTTTGCGATCGCGGTTCCTGGAGCTCTCCTTCCAGTTGAAAGTGACACCGGTGATCTCGCGAACCTTGTCGAGCGCGCCCTCGATGGGCTCCACGTCCCTCTTCAAGCGGGCGTCTGACGAACAATTCGTTCCGCCCGATCCGTTGCCGAGAATACAATCAGTACTGCCTTCGACGCGCAGGTTGCCCAGCACATGTAATTTTTCAGAAGGGGCCACCGTTCCAATACCCACATTACCCGTGCTCAAGAGCACCATTCTCGCGGCGTTGCCGTCTCCCAGGAACATGTTTTTCCCAACGCTCACACGAGCCCCACCGTCACCAGCGGCAGTTCCTGGTACGAAATGCCCAACGTCCCCTGAAATAAAGAAACTGAACGTGCCGGATCCGTTTCTTAAATAAATACTGTTCGAATCGGTCGCTGCGCTCGTGCCAAAACGGACCAGAGGGTCGTTAATTCCAGCAGCTCCGACAACGTCGAGCTTGCCCACAGGGCTTGCAGTGCCGATCCCGACGCTCCCGGCCAAATAGTTGCTATCCGTAGAAGCGTTATAGATGCCGAAATTTCCAGCTGGAATGGAGGTCGTACCGAGCACAAGAGCCGTATTATTTGTGGCGCCGCTCAGCGGTGCGATTTTAAGACCTGCTTGATTTGTAATGGTAACAGGACCAGTCCCGACTACGGAATTTGAGATGTGAATTCCGGTCGCATTGGTAACGGTGCCGGTATTGCTCCCAAATGAATTGACCGGATAGGCGTTGATTCCATAAGTATTCTGTATCGAGCCAAAATTTTCAGACGCCGATCCCTGCAACAACCCGGAGGTCACAACACCCGTCGTCGATGACATATTTCCGGATCCCTGAATTCTTGGCTCCACCCACAACGCGTAAATGTCGGCCATTTGCTGTGAATTCCCCACAGGCGTCTGCGCACTCATCGTGTACGCTCTGTAAGACGAAACAGATGCTGAGGCCGGATTCATCACAACGGCATTATTGATACCGACCTTGGCACCCGCTGTAGTATCAGTTAGCGTTCCATAGAAATTCGCGAAATTGATACCAGTTCCCGAAACGTTCAGCCCCAAACTCTTCACCGAACCATTCACATCCAACTTATAGGTCGAGCCGGCAGTGCCGATCCCGACGTTACCGGTTGAACCTGCGACGGTCAACTTCGTCGTCGGGCTTGATTCACCTCCTGGGGAGCTGATGATCGATAGATCAGCGGATCCGTCTGCCTGTCGAGTGCTCTTAAGTTTGACCAACCCATTCGCATTGACCAACGGTGCGCCAGTTGTTGATAGAATCAAAGTCGATGCGGCCCCCGTATTTCCAGCTGAATTCTGCACAATGGCTCCGATGGCTTCGGCGCCGCTTACGTTCTGGTCAACGTGAAACTTGTAAGCGGGCGAGATCGTTCCAAGCCCAAGGTTGCCAGCAAAATAGTTCTTCATTGTGGCGTCTTCCACATACACGCCATAGAGATTCGATATTGTCCCAGCTCCCAGATTCTTGTTCCCGAGAAACAATCCGTACCAGTTGGTAATAGATCCCCCGCTCATCCACGGATAACCATGAAATGCGTAGGCGCTTCCGGTCGAGCCCGATGAGATATACGGCGCGGATCTGACGCCGGAAAGCGAGCCGGCACTTACTCCATTCGCGATTTGTGAAGTGAAATATCCGCCCACGAGTGGGCCCACGTTACTGCTTCCGGCAGTTCTCGCGATTCCATACACCCCGAAAGTCTCCCGATCCGACGCGCTTGCAGGGTTCGCAGTGCCGGTTCCTGAAATTGCAGCACGAGTGTAACCGCTATCGGCAGTCACAGCAGTGTTCGTCAATGTCGCGGAAATAGCAGCGGCCGCATTCACGTTTGATGACAAACTCGCGTTGACGCCTTTGGCCGCGTTGGCGGTGCCGAGGACATCCAGCACAGAGGTGGGGCTCGCTGTCCCGATCCCCACATTGCCGGCACCAGTCACAGTCAGCCTTGAGGTGTTGGCGGTAACTAAAGAAACAGGTTCGCTTGCGATCGTGCCCAGATTGAGAGAGTTTACGCCTCCATAACCTGAATTAGTTGACGAATTCCGAAACAACGTCCCGTAATTTGCGTTATCAGTATACAAACGCAACTCGCTGTAGGCATTACTGGCTCCGTTTGCGTTTTCAATCTTCAGAAAAGTGTTGGTAGTCTGGTTTTTTGCAACATGAAGGGGCGACGCCGGACTCGTGGTTCCAATCCCGACGTTGCCATTTGCCCTGATTGAAATCGCCTCATTCGAGGTTCCGTTAACGCTTCCATCGGTCGCATCAATTGCGGTACGCGCAACCCCGGATGCATCAGATTTTATCCTGAACCCAGACAGCCAATTGCCGTTTGTTGTACCAATTTGTACCCCGCCATTCTGATTTGAAGCATAGGTGATTCCCCTTACGTCAAGCTTCTCAGTTGGCGCTATGGTGCCAATCCCAACATTGCCGCCAAAAGAGCTCTTTGTCGTTCCCGCAGTGTATACGGCGTAGTTGTTCGAACCCCTCGTAAGATCCTCGACATACAGGCCGTACTGCGTTCCAATCGTTCCCGCGCCCATTCCATTGTGAGCCCGGAAACTAGAGGCATTACTGACCGTTGCGCCGGCGCCGGCGTCGACTCTGCCCCAAACCGAGGTCGCATAGGAGGTGGTGCCCCCGGATCCGCCTCCGGTGACTAACGACAGAAGACCAACAAGATTATCGAGCGTTCCTGAGGTATGGCTTGCATTGGTAGACGCCCGGATACCTTGTTTCAAACTCGTATCGCCGACCATGTAGTTCGTATCGATCCGCGTCGAGTACTGCTCCCCAGCCGTCGCCGAGCTGAACGCTTTCGATACATGTAACGGAGCAATCGGGTTTGTGTGTCCAACTGCCACATTTCCACCGTTAGGAGCGAGAATGATGTTTCCCTTGGTGGCATTCGACGTGGAATCCAACGTCAGGTTCCCACTTGCCGAAGAACCTCCATAGAAAGCCGGCGCACGAACAGACGTTGCCGCATTGATGGACGCACCCGAGAAGATATCGCCGCTGACACCCACGCCACCAGCGACGGTCAAGGCACCCGTTGTCGAGGAGGTTGCAGCAGTCGTTCCAGTAATGGTTTGGGAGCTGACATTCGTGATGCTCCCGCTATTGGCATTGATGCCGCCAGTGATACTGGCACCGCCCGAACTGATTGTGAGACCGCCGCTCAATGTTCCGCCGGAAGAACTGAGATAGCTGCTGCCAGCACCTGCGGTCACCACGGTCCATGCGGCTCCATCACAGTATTCGACGTTCGGGCTGTTGAAGCGAATCGCACCTGATAGAGTCGCGTTGCACGTTTCTCCGCCATTGCCCACGCGAAGGGTCCCGTTCACGTCCAGCTTAGTTACTGGTGATATCGAACCAATTCCAACGCTTCCCGACGTAGTAATTCGCATTCGTTCGGAATTCTGTGCGATAAAACGCAAGGGTGTCGCCCCTACCGAACCAAATTCGACGTATCCGGAACTGGAAGAGCCCAATTTCCACTCTCCCGCTCCACCCAACAATGAGCCACCTAAATGGGTGGAACCTGCGGTGTCAACGAGCATCAGTTTATAAATCGGACTAGTCGTGCCAATACCGACGTAACCTGTATCCCCCTTGACTGTCAGGCGGTCGATGGAGCTATGAACTGTGTTCGATGCGGATTTGGCTCCCGTCTTGATAATGACATCGCCCGGAAGTGATGTGCCGACTCCTAGTCCGCCTTGCACATATAAGTTTACCCCGGCGACATCCGTGCCAGCGGCATTCGTGAAAGTCGTTGCACCCAACAATCCGTATCTCGTGTCTGCAGCGGGTCTATCCTTCGAACCCAGATAGGCCTCGGCAGAACCACTAAGGCCGAATAGATTCAGAGCCATTCCTGAAGTTGGTGTGACCTGTGAAAACGATAATCCTGAACTCGCTAAAGCCCAGTCGAATTGGGCGGTCGCCCCTACCGTTCTCTTCAAAGAAATAATCGGATTTCCGCCTGATCCTCCTAGCACTGTAAGTTGTGGCGTTGTAGCCCCGGCCAAGCCCAAAGTTCCTGCACCTGCTACATCCAACAATGATCCGGGGCTGGTTGTCCCAATCCCGACATTCCCACTGCTCCGGTAAACATTCCCGGCCGAAGTAGCCCATGCTCCAACATCAGCGCCGAGCTTCGCGTACGTCACACTGGAATCGGCGATCTTTGCGGTCGTGACTTTTGCATCACCAAGAGCCAGGCTCGCGCTTCCCGCGCTGCTCGTTACGTCGCCTCCAGTGAAAGCAGGAAGGCGTTCCGTCGCAAGCGTGCCAGTCGCCTCGGCGCCCGATAAATCAACAGCACCAGAACTGAAGGTTCCAAGCGTGCTTTTGACTATACCCGTAGCAATTCCAGAAACTGCCAACCCTGTAAATGCGGGGGATGCGGAACTGCGCAGATCTTGGGGGGTATCCAGCGTAATCGTCCCTGCCCCATTCGTCACCGTGACTCCACCATTTGCACCCGTAGCGAGCGTTGCTGCCACTGGAGCATTCCCTGCTGAACCAACGAAAACCTGTCCGTTCGTGAGCGCTGCGGCTTCGGTGATCGCGCCGCCGCTTGAAACCATGAGGCGGTTATTATTGAGTGCCGTACCGGAATTCGTTCCACCCTGGGATATCGCGAGAGTACCCGTGACCTTGCTTGCAGCGACTCCCGCGATCTTCGCATCCGTGACCGCCGAATCAAGGATCTTCGCCGTCGTGACCTTCCCATCGCCGATCACTGTCGCGGTTTGCGTCCCGCTCACATCGCCGCTCAAGGAACCGGAAAAATTGGTTGAACTTCCAATCGCAGCGGGCACCCATTTGGAATTGGCCGCATCCCACTGAAGAACATAACCATCCGCGATCGGCGCCGTGTTCAGATACGAACAGACCTTCTGCCGCGCCGAACTTGTGAAAAAGAGATTCGTTCCGTCAAATTCGATGTCGCCGGCG
>Ga0154382_146_pt2 | contig 11798 bp, 12 predicted proteins | sample RifGroB1_FD_105626 | JGI IMG/M metagenome (GOLD analysis project Ga0154382, IMG submission 105626) | Bdellovibrionales bacterium GWB1_55_8 | reverse complement strand
ACCCTCATTGAACTAATGGTAGTCATCGCGATAATTGCCATTCTCGCTGTCATTTCCACGCTCAGTATGGATTTCATACATAAGGAACGCGTGACCAGCTCGATCAAGGAGGTAGCCTCGGACCTGAAGAAAGTGCGCATGGACGCCATGACTGCCGGCCCGACGACCGCAGCGCCGAACACGAGGGGCATGGGGATCCGGTTTACCTCTGTCTCGGGTTATGACTTGTTCACGTTCAACGACTGCAGTGGCGACTATCGGTACGAGGTGGACGGGTGCACTGGATCGACCCGGGAAGAAGCAGACACACGTACGGTGACCCTGCCCGCATCGTTACAACTGAAACGGCTGTCCGGTGGCAGTCTCGTCAGTCCTGCGAACGCCCTGGACGACATCATCATGTTTGATCGTTTTGGCCAGGCCCGGACCAGTGAGTGGGCGATGGCTGCAGAAGGCACACCGCTGATTCTTGTCATTCAACATGTGAGCGGCTTGCACGGCAAGTGTATACGATTAGATTCCAACAGCATTCGGGAGGGTTCCTGGAATGGCACTTCAAACACCTGCACGGCAAATTAGGGGCTTCTCTCTGATCGAACTGATGATCGCGGTTGTTCTGATCATGGTTTCCATGCTCGCGATGTTGACGTCTACCCTCATGTCGATAAGTACCAATCTCGAGAACGACGTGAGGAATACCGCCATCAGGGTTACGAACCAGACGGCTGAAGCGCTGCTTGCTCTTCCCATCGAGGATAACGAATTTACCGATGGCAGCGATCATGTGCGGATCCCAGGAAATGCATTACAGAACGCAAAAGGATTTCCATCGACCACGGTAACTGTGCGAGGGTATCAGCAGTCGTATACGATACGATGGACGGTGGTCTCGCAAACGGAAAATGTGAAAGAAGTAGCGATCACCGTGGACTATACGTTCAAGACCCAGCCCCGTACGAATACGGCGGTAATCTACAAGCATAAGGCGATATGACGATGATGACCAAACGCGGTTTTTCCTTGATAGAACTCCTGGCGGTTGTGGCCATTTTTTCGGTGGTTATGGCGGGATTGTACTCTGCTTACAGTGTGCAGCTTCGAGCCGGGGTCAAGGAATACCGGATCGCGGAATCGGAGATGGAGCTCGGTATATCGAGAGGTATTATCGATCGCGACCTGAGCATGGCCGGTCATGGACTGATGGACGACTATGGCGCTGTGTCAGGTTTTACCTTGCCGCGGGCGGTTTCAGCCCAGGAGGGCGGGACTGATCCCGACCAGCTTATACTGATGGGAACGGCCCTCGGCATTGCATCGCGCGCGTCACAGGGTTGGACCTATGCTGATTCCGTTGTGTCGGGCGTGCCCGTTTTCATGACATTTGGCGATGCGCGGGAAGACGTTGGTCTAAACGACCGTGTCATCCTGATGGATCCCAATACCAGAGCATTGCGTGCGGACGGGTCTGTTTGGCTATTCAAGTACAATGGCGCGTCGGCCAATGTGACGCTGATGCCGGAGTCGTCTACTACTCCCTACTCTGACCCGTTCACCGGTATGGTGGTGTACGGCATGAATCGCGCGGGTGAGACCGATGCAACCCAACCGTACAATGCCGTCAGATATTATCTTGCCGATGCCGCGTCATCGGTGCCGCCGCGCACCTGTGCGCCGGGCACCGGGAGCGGCGGATTCAGCATTTTTGCCATCAGCTCCTCGGGTCCCAGCAGGTTCAGCATCGCGAACGCTGGTTCAGAGCGGGTGCTTCCGAGCGGAAGCCCGAGTACCGCGCGCAGGTGGTTTTCAAATTGGTCCGTGTCCGAGGCATCGAGTGTGAAATGACCGGTGTTGTGCACGCGCGGAGCGATCTCATTGACGAGCAGATTTCCGTCACGGGTTTCGAAGAACTCAAGGGCAAAGGTGCCGGTGAGGTGGAGTTCTCGCGCCAGCTTTTCAGCGTGTTTCCGGGCGAGGGTTTCCAGCCGCCTTGGGACGCCGAACGATACCGCGGGACCGTGAACCCTTTCGCAGATTCCGTTTCGCTGTTGCGAGATCGTCAGGGGATAGGAAGCGAATTCTCCGTTGAGCGAAAGGCAGCCCACTATCGCAAGCTCCCTTTTGAAGGCGACACGTTCTTCCGCATAAAGAAGGACTCCCTTGAGGTCTGCTTCAGTGCAGAAAAGAGCGGCTTGGGGGATGTCCTTGGGAGAGTTCAGGAAGAATGTCCCTTTTCCGTCGTAGCCCAGCTGCGCCCATTTCAGGACGGCACCACGTGGAAAAGCCTGAAAAACCTCGCGAAGCCAGTTTTCGGATGCTTGCTCGGAATCGTGCTGTGCTTTCGGGATATAAGAGGCGCTTGGAATCCTGAGTCGCGCCAGGGTCTTTTTCTGGTTCAGCTTGTCCTGCACGAATCGCATCGCGCTGAGCGGGGGTGAGAAGTGGACCGACGTTTCGCCGGCCGCCTGTTGAAGCAGGTCGCACGGGATGAATTCGTTTTCAAAAATCACCAGATCGAGTTCGGCGAAAAAACCCCTGAGATCTTTCGAATTCTTCATTGAACCGTGGAAAATGCGGGGGCAGACCTGAGTGGCTGGTTCGCCGGGGAGCGCAAAAACGGTGGGCTCGAGCCCCAAGCGAGAAGACGCTTGAACCAACATCCGGGATAGCTGCCCACCTCCCAAAATTCCAAGCCGTGGCCCTGAAATCGTCATCAAAACCTTGATATCACGAATTTTTTCGCTCCTCAACGCGCGTTGCCCAGACCCTGTCAGCAGTGACGCAGGTGACGCCTGTGTGCAGTATATGTGACAATTCTGGTTGGCTATTGCAAGGAAGGGATCCCTATGTCCGATTCACAGAGTTTTACGGTTCTTTCGCAAATCTGTTCCGCATTCTTCGATCAGTTGGATCGTAAGACGCTGATTTCGCGGATTCTCGATGCGGCGATCGAACTGACCCATGGCGATCGCGGAACCATCTTTCTCGCGCCCTCCGGAATGAGTGACGAGTTGCCGCAAGACCCGGGACAGCTCAGTTCATTGGTGGCGACAGGCTTGGACGGCAAGGAGATCAAAGTCAGTATTCAGGACGGCATTGCCGGTCATGTGTTTCGTACGGGTAAGGCGTTTCTCACAAACGATGCTCAGCATGATCCGCTATTCTGTTCCGAGGTGGATGTCTCTACGGGGTACATCACACGATCGATTTTGTCAGTGCCGCTTCTGACGCCGGGCGCTCGCAAGCTCGGGGTGATCGAGATCCTGAACAGCAGGGGTGCCGGTTTCAACGAGAATGATCTGAAGATACTGCATGTGCTTGCGCTGTTTTCGGCGATCGCTTTGGAGACTCGAGAGACAATCGATCACCTCACGGAAGCCACGGAAAGCCTGAAGCAGGGCAAGTGGAACTGGGCGCGCGAGATCGAGAGCATTCCGCTGAGTTCCTCCAATCCGCAACTGCAGGAGCTTTATGGAAAGCTTCCTTTCTTTGCGCAAAGCGATAGCAGCGTCCTTATAGAAGGAGAGAGCGGGACCGGCAAGGAAGTGGTAGCGCAATTTCTGCACGTGAAGAGCAGGCGACGTGATCGTGCGTTTGTCGCTATTAACTGCGCGGCAATTCCGGAAAGCCTGTTTGAGGCGGAGCTGTTCGGCGTCGCGCGGGGAGCTGCCACCGGGACTTCGGCTCGAAAGGGAAAGATCGAGATGAGTCAGGGCGGAACTCTGTTCCTCGATGAAATCGGAGAGCTTCCGCTGTCGATGCAGGCCAAACTGCTTCGCGTCCTTCAGGAGAAATCCGTTACAAGAGTGGGATCCGACGAGACTCCGCGATCGGTTGATTTCCGTCTCGTGGCAGCGACGAATAAAAATCTTGCGACTCTGGTCAGAGAGGGCCGTTTCCGCGAAGATCTGTTTTATCGGCTGAACGTGGTGCATCTGCGACTGTTTCCGCTGCGTGAAAGGCGAGAGGACATTCCGGAGCTTTGCCAGAACGTTTTGAGGAAATTCGTTCAGAAGCGCGGATGGAAACCGAAAACGCTCACGCCGGCTGCGCTTGCCCTGCTGGTTGGGGCGCCTTGGTCAGGAAATATACGCGAGCTTCAGAACAAGCTGGAGAGCGCGGTCATTCACAGCGCTGAGAAGCAGACGCTCGAGCCCGGTGACTTCAATATGGAGTCGTTGTTGGGCGGACATGAGGAGCTGGTCCGGTTGACTTCCCCCGGCCCGGTTAATTTTGACATCCGTTCGGCGAAGGAGCAGCTCGAAGCAGACTTGATCGAGCGGGCGCTTGCGGAAACGAAAGGAAACAAGAGCCAGGCCGCAAGGCTTCTTGGGATCACGCGCGAAGGCCTTCGAAAAGCCATGAACAAAATATCCGGAAAAGGTTCGCCGAAACTGAGGCTCGTGGAAGCGTCTGAAGAAGTGCCAGGCGAAAGTGACAGCGGCTATGATGACGTGAAAAAGGCGGCCTGACAGTAAGGGAACGCCCGTTGCAGCATCTGGGGTGATGGCGTTGTCCAACAGCTCGATTGCGGCAGTCTTCGATAAGGTTGCTGACCTTCTGGACATTGAAGGAGCCAATCAATTTCGCGTGCGCGCCTACCGGACCGCCGCGCGCACAATCGCCATTCAGCCTGAGTCGGTTGCTGAAAGTATTTTGCACGGACGGGATCTCAGTGAGCTGCCCGGAATCGGGAAGGACCTTGCGGGTAAAATCGAGGAAGTAGCCACAACTGGCAGGTTGAACGTTCTCGAGGACGTCGAAAAGAGGGTTCCGGAAGGGCTATCCGCCTTGCTGGAAATTCCCGGCATGGGACCGAAGCGGGTTCGTGTGCTGAAGGAGCGGTGCGCTGTTTCCAGTATGGAAAGCCTTGAGCGTGTCCTTAAGACGGGACAGATCCGCGAGTTGCCCGGTTTCGGCCCGAAGACCGAAGCGGCCATTCGGGACGGCATTGAGCGCAGAAAGCTTCCGGGACAGAGTCGCGTGACCCGGGCGCTTGGTGACGAGGTGACCCGGGCGCTCCTTCCTTATCTGAAGAGCGTGGACGGAGTTCTTCAGGTGGTCGCCGCAGGAAGTTACCGAAGGGGGCTCGAGACAATCGGGGATATCGATATTCTCGCCACCTGCACGGACGCGGTCGCCATGATGGACGCGTTCGTGAAGTACCCGGAGGTCCTTCGTGTTCTTTCAAGGGGGATCACCCGCTCCACGATCGTTCTCACCAGTGGTATTCAAGTGGATCTTCGGGTTGTTCCTGCCGAAAGTTACGGGGCCGCGCTGGTGTATTTTACGGGCTCAAAGGCGCACAATATCGCCATCCGCGCAATAGGAGTGAAAAAGGGCCTCAAAGTAAACGAGTATGGGGTATTCAAAGGACGGCGCCGGCTCTGTGGAAAAACCGAGGAGGAGGTCTACGCCAGGCTTGGGCTAGCATGGATTGAGCCCGAACTCCGCGAAAACCGGGGAGAGGTGGAGGCCGCGCGAGACGGCAAGCTTCCAGAGCTTTTGCGCCTGGATCAGATCCGGGGCGATCTGCACGCCCACACTGTCGCAACCGACGGCCGTCGCACGCTTGAAGAAATGGCGGAGGCCGCTCGCGCGAAGGGTTACGAATACCTTTCTATTTCGGATCATACCAAGCGCCTCACGGTTGCCAGGGGACAGGATGAAAAAAGACTGAGGGAACAGATTCGCGCCATCGATCGGCTGAATGCCCGGTTCTCCGGTTTTCAAATACTGAAATCCGCGGAAGTGGACATTCTGGAGGACGGCTCGCTCGATCTGCCCGACTCCATCCTTAAAGAGCTGGATATCCGGGTCTGCTCGATTCACTACAAATTCAACTTGCCGATTCAACAGCAGACCGAACGCGTGATCCGCGCCATGGATAATCCATACTTTAACATTCTCGCGCATCCCACCGGTCGCCTGATCGGTCGACGAGAGGGTTACGCTCTGGATCTGGATCGCGTGATTGCGGCTGCAGCCGAGCGGGGAGTCTTTCTCGAGCTGAATTCGCAACCGGATCGTCTTGATCTGACGGACATCTATTGCCGCAAGGCTCGTGACATGGGCGCGAAGATCGTGATCTCCACTGACGCACATAGCGATCTCGAACTCGATTTCATGCGTTTCGGAGTGGGGCAGGCCAGGCGAGGTTGGCTCCGGACGGAGGATGTTGTGAACACCAGGTCCTGGAGTCGCGTTCGAACACTGTTTCGCCGGGCCCCTTCAAGCGGGTCGCTTCAGAGAAAAAAACCGCAATAGTTTCCTAACAGTTGCGCGCATGTTTACCTGTTGACTTGGATCTGCTCTGACCTTAGTTTTTGAATCTTAGTCCCAGAGGTACGAGCAGGAACGCAGTCTAAGCCGCTTGCGGCTTCCCTGGGTCCCTTGGAGTCCATGGTCAAGTCCGGGAATACCGTTGCGAGAATGCGACGAATTTCTTGGACAGGTTTTTTTGTGCCGACCATGGGAACTCCATTGCATTCATTGATCCTAATTTGTTAGAGGTTCAGCACCGATGACACACGATCAGAACGTTGGGGAAGCGCAGTCCTCCGCTCTGCCAGGACGCAATACGTCCGGCAAGAAGATCGAGGAATTAGACGAAATCGTGATTCGCTTTGCAGGCGATTCCGGAGACGGAATGCAGCTTACAGGCGATCAATTCACCACCGCTTCGGCGATGATGGGCGAAGACGTTGCAACTTTGCCGGACTATCCTTCTGAAATCCGCGCGCCGGCCGGTACGGTTTTCGGCGTTTCCGGGTTTCAGCTCCGCTTCGGAGGCGGGGAAGTCTTCACGCCCGGCGATCGTATTGACGTGCTGGTCGCGATGAATCCTGCCGCTCTGAAAACGAATGTTCCCAGTCTGCGCGAAAACGGCATCATTATTGTGAATGAAGATGCGTTCAGCGCAAGGAACCTGGAAAAAGCAGGTTACACCGCGAACCCGCTCGAGAGTTCTGACCTTGCCCGTTTCCAGGTCTTCAAGGCGAATATCTCGAAGCTCACGCAGAACGCGCTTGAAGGCAGCGGTTTGACCGGCAAGCAGGTCGACCTCTGCAAAAACTTCTTTGCTCTCGGTCTCTCCTACTGGTTGTTCAACCGGTCCATGGAGCAGACGCAGAAATGGCTGAAGAAAAAATTCGCGGCGAAGCCACAGCTTCTTGAGGCAAATCTGAAAGTTCTGCAGGCTGGCTGGAACTTCGGCAACACGGCCGAAATGTTCAGTACGTCTTACGTGATCCGCAAGCAGGAAACACGGAAGCCCGGGACCTATCGGTATGTCACTGGTAATACCGCGGCTGCTCTCGGGTTGCTCGCCGCCGCGAAGCGCTCTGGACTGAAGCTGTTCTTGGGCAGTTACCCGATCACCCCTGCTACCGATATTCTTCACGAGCTTTCGAAGTACAAGCAGCATGTGACGGTTTTTCAGGCGGAAGACGAAATCGCCGGGATTGGCTCAGCAGTAGGCGCCGCCTTCGGCGGAGCCCTCGCCGTGACCACCACTTCCGGTCCGGGGCTTTCGCTCAAGACGGAATTCCTGGGTCTTGCTTGCATGGTGGAGCTCCCATTGGTTGTCATCGATGTGCAGCGTGCCGGTCCTTCCACGGGCTTGCCGACTAAGACTGAACAATCAGATCTCATGCAGGCTCTTTGGGGCAGGCATGGCGAGGCTCCACTTGTGGTGCTGGCTGCGAATTCCCCAAGAGATTGCTTCGACATTACGGTCGAGGCCGCTCGGATTGCTCTCAAGTACATGGTTCCGGTCATCGTGTTGACGGATGGCTATCTCGGAAATGGCGCCGAAGTCTGGCGCATTCCTTCCTTGAATGAGCTTCCGGAATTCACGAATAACCTTCGTACGGAAAAAGAAGGCTTCCAGCCTTATTCCCGTAATCCGAAGACCCTGGCTCGCCCGTGGGCGGTGCCGGGAACTCCGGGGCTTGAGCATCGGATCGGTGGCCTTGAGAAGGAAGATGGCTCGGGAAGCGTGAGCCATAATCCACTCAACCACGAGAAGATGACTCATCTGCGTGCCGAAAAAGTCGCTCGCGTTGCGCAGGATATTCCTCCGACGGCGGTCTACGGACACGAGAACGCTGAACTTCTGGTTCTTGGATGGGGAAGTACGGGAGGCGTCATTCGTGAGGCCGTCCGCAAGCTTTCGAGCAAAGGGGTGCCTGTTGCGTGCGCTCACATCAGGCACTTGAATCCGCTTCCAAGCGATCTCAAGGACCTGATGAAGCGTTACAAGAAAATCCTTCTTCCTGAGATCAACAGCGGGCAGCTCTGGTATCACCTGCGCGCGAACTACCTGATCGACATCGAGCGTATGAATAAAGTGCAAGGACTTCCGTTCCGCTCGGATGAAATTGAAACCAAGATCATGAGCATGCTTGGAGGAAATCAGTAATGGATTCCAAGAATCTTCCTCTTACTTCTGAACCGAAACTGACTCGTAAGGATTTTCTGAGCGCGGTGGATCCACGCTGGTGTCCAGGATGCGGCTGTTATGCCGTATTCAAGACGTTGACCGGCATTCTCCCGACACTGGATATCCCGAAGGAGAAATTCGCGATTATTTCGGGCATCGGGTGCTCATCGCGGTTTCCTTATTATGCCAGCACCTACGGATTCCATACGATTCACGGACGTGCTCCCACTGTCGCGATGGGCTTGAAGCTTTCCCGTCCTGATCTTTCTGTCTGGGTCATGACCGGCGATGGTGACGGGCTTTCGATCGGCGGAAACCACTTCATTCACATGATGCGGCGGAATCCGAACATCAAAGTGATCCTGTTCAATAATCAGATTTACGGTTTGACCAAGGGACAGGCTTCTCCGACCACGCAGGTGGGAACCAAGACCAAGACGACTCCCGCGGGCGTGCAGGATAATCCGATGCGTCCTGTTGCGATGGCACTTGCCGCCGGTGCGACCTTTGTCGCGAGAGCCCATGACTCTGATAATGAGCTGCTGACCGAGGTTCTGACCGCAGCGGCGAATCATCAGGGGATCGCATTCGTCGAGATCATGATGAACTGTGTGATCTTCAATGATGGCGCGATCGATTCGATCACGGGCAAGGTTAATCGCGCGGAAACCACTGTGCGTCTGCGCGATGGTGAGCCACTTGTGTTCGGCGCTCAGGCCGATAAAGGTATCCGGCTTCGAAATGCCAACCCGGAAGTGGTGGCGCTCTCGGACGCGCGGAAGGAAGAACTGCTGGTTCATGACGTTCATCGGCCGGATTCGTCCCTTGCGTTCCTGCTCGGACAGATGAGCGCGCCGACTCCGTTCGGCGTTTTCCGCCAGGTGAATCTTCCGACGGCAGATGGAATCTATCCGCAACAGCAGGAAATGGATCTCGACAAGCTGCTCCGTTCCGGTACCACGTGGACGGAAACCTGATTCCAGCTAAGCAAAGAGAGGACTAGGAAATGGATTATTTTTTCATTCTGCCATTTATTCTGCTGGCGGGTCTTTTCGTTTTCGGTGGCCTTGCTGCGTCCTACCTGCTGGCACCAAATCGGCCAGGGCGCATCAAGAACGCTCCTTATGAGTGTGGTGAGGCGACGATCGGCGCTTCATGGGTGCAGTTCAATGTCGGCTACTACCTCTTTGCGCTGCTTTTTCTCGTGTTCGACGTGGAAGCCGCGTTCCTCTATCCCTGGGCCGTAGTGTTTCGTGAAGTCGGTCTGACCGGATTGATCGAAGCGGGGCTCTTCATTCTGGTTCTGGTCGCCGGGTTTGTGTACGCCTGGAAAAAAGGAGTTCTCGAATGGGTATGATCACCGAGAAACTGCCAGGTTATATCGAGCCCGTCCCGGGCGGGTCCGTCCTGCTTACGAGCATGGACAAACTCATTAATTGGTCGCGTTCCAATAGCTTGTGGCCCTTGACGTTCGGCACGAGCTGCTGCGCTATCGAGATTATGATGGCCTCGGGCGCCGCCCGGCATGACCTCGCGCGCTTCGGCGCGGAGGTCACTCGTCCCTCGCCACGTCAGGCGGATCTGCTTGTCGTCGCAGGCACTATCGTGAAGCGGATGGCTCCGCGGCTTCGTACGCTTTACGAACAGATGGGCGAGCCCCGTTATGTCATGGCAACAGGTTCCTGCGCTATTTCGGGCGGACCATTCATTTATAACTCCTACTCCACGATCCGCGGAGCGGACGAGATTCTTCCTGTGGATGTGTACGTTCCCGGCTGTCCGCCAAGGCCGGAGGCGTTCTTCTATGGGATCCTCACGCTTCAGAAAATGATCAAACTGGGTGAGACGATCCGCAAACCTGGTGTCCGCAAGAAGCCGGTTCTGGCTGCGCTTCCCCCTGGAGTCACGCTGGATCAGATACAGAAGGAAATGGCGGCGTTGCTTGAAAAAGACGCCGTGATCAATCTCGATGAAGCCAATCGGCTGCGCGAGGAATGGGCCAATATTAAAATGGCCGGCAATGAAGGTGCATGATGGACACGCTGAGACTTCTGGGTGCAATCACTGCCCTGGAACCAAGAGCCAAGCAGAAGGAAAATACTGATCGCGCTGCCGTCGAAGTGCCGGTTGACGCTTTTTATTCGCTGATGGGGCGGTTGAAGAGCGATCCGCAACTGGCCTTCGACATGCTGTACACCCATACGGCAGTCGATTGGTCCGCGAAGGGCGAAGGTCCCGGCGAGTTCGAGCTGGTTTATCAGCTCTACTCCATGACGCACGGACATTATCTTCTCGTTTCAACCCGTATCCCGCGCGATAACCCGGTTGCACCAACAGTGTCCCCGATCTGGAAAATCGCCGAGTGGCAGGAGCGGGAAGTTTACGACATGTTCGGCGTACTGTACGAAAATCACCGCGATCTGCGACGCCTGTTTCTCGAAGACGGCTGGAATGGTTTTCCGCTGCGCAAGGACTATAAAGACGAATTTATGCTGGAGCGACCCGAATGAGCGTGCACGTTTCGACTTTGGAAGAGCGGATTCGCCTGCAGAGAACGGACGGGAGTCCGCTTGCGACGCAGGAGTATTTCGTCAACATGGGCCCGCAACACCCGTCAACACACGGTGTGCTTCGTCTCGTCCTGCGCCTGGATGGCGAGACTGTTCGCGAAGTGATTCCCGTGTTGGGATACATTCATCGCGGCATCGAAAAAATGGGCGAAAGGCTGGGATACCGGCAGTTCGTGCATCTGTCAGACCGGCTGGATTATCTTTCCGCTCTGTCGAACAACTGGGCGATCTCCATGGCTGTGGAAAAAGCGGCCAAAATCGAGCTCAATGACCGCATTCAGGTTATTCGGACGATTGTCGCCGAACTTCAGCGCATTCAGAGCCATCAGCTCTGGTGGGGCGTTTTCGGCATGGATCTCGGCGCCTTCACTCCGTTCCTCTATGGTTTCCGCGATCGCGAAATCATCACGGACATTTTCGAGGAAACGATGGGTTCGCGGCTGACGATGAATTACATTCAGCCCGGCGGCCTGATGTTCGATATTCATCCGAATTTCGTGAAGCGCACGAAGGATTTCCTGACGTACTTCAAGCCCAAGCTTGTTGAGTACGAAACCCTGCTCAGCGAGAACGTCATCATGCAGGAGCGCCTGCGTGGTGTCGGCAAGGTCGATGCTGAAGCTGCGGTTTCTCTTGGATGTACGGGGCCCGTTCTGCGCGCCTCCGGCGTGGCGCATGACCTGCGCAAGCTCGAGCCTTACGGTGTCTACGACAAGGTTCAGTTTGACGTGGCCATTGGTCGTACGGGCGATTGCTGGGATCGTTACTGGGTCAGGCTCGAGGAGATG
>Ga0154382_164_pt1 | contig 11914 bp, 7 predicted proteins | sample RifGroB1_FD_105626 | JGI IMG/M metagenome (GOLD analysis project Ga0154382, IMG submission 105626) | Bdellovibrionales bacterium GWB1_55_8 | reverse complement strand
ATGATCACGACGTGGAGATCGAAGCCGCGTACACCTTCCTGTGGGAGGGGCGGGGTGCTCATGCTCGAAGAAAAATGGAAGAGCTGCAGGAACGGGGCGGCCTTTCCTCTCCTCAGCAACAGCTGGTGAAAGAAGGGATCGCACGATCGGAAGCCGAAGATTTCTCGGTATCCTTTCCCGCACAGCTTGACCCGCCGACGTTAGGCGCCGGAATGGAGGTCGCATCATCGACCTTTTACGGATTTTCCCGCGCGACGAGCAGTGTGAACTGGCGAGGGGGAGCTTTGAGCGCGGACGGAAAGATTCACCGGCTCTCCTCTGGCCGGGCAGGCACGAATTCCTATGGAGCGGCCGAAGCCAGTGTAGGCTATGCACAGCGCTGGGATGCTTTGACTCTTCGCGGAAGTCTGGGCGGTTTCACGACGGGAAGATCTCTCCCGATCGGCGAGCTCTTCCTCGACTGGAAATTGGGCGGTGGCTTCACGCCCTATGTGGGCGCGTATCGCCTGGCGCTTGCCAAGGATGTCCCGCTGCCGGCGGATCTGTCGGGCCTGGCTCGCGACGTGGTGGTTTTCGGGTTTCGCGTCCGTAACGATCTGGATTATCGCCTGGAGGTACGCTCTTTCGGCGGACTCACTCAATCGACCCGGCATTCGCTCGACGTACGGGTCCCGATCTATGACGGCGTGGTGATCGAGCCGCGCTCGGGCAGGCTGTCCCTGGCATTTCAAGGCGAGACGGAACGTTTCGGAGCAGCGACCCCATATATCTATTCGCCACGAATGGCGACTGCCCTCCGCGGCGGTCTTAATTTCGCGAGTCATTACACAGAGAACCTTTCAGGCTCTCTTCAGGTCGATTACGGCCAGGTTTTCGAAAGCCAGCAGGCGGTGCCCTCGGGCAATCAGCTGACGCTCGGAGCTGGCGCATCTTTGCTCGGTCTCGGTGCCGAGATGGGCTACCTCATCACGAAGGAGCTGCTCGCGGGTTTCCGCTTCCGCGTGGATCGGACTTCGGGTGATCAGGGTTCCACGACCTACGGATCGACGGTGTTCGGGGTCGGACTGACCTGGAAATTCCGGGGTGGACGATGAAAGACCGGGAATCCCTTACGCGTTTCCTCCGAATCCTCGTGGCGTTCCTGTTCATCGTGATCGCGTTCTGGATTTTCGCGCCATCGCGCGTGCCTCGACTTTCAATGAGCGGGTTCCTGGGTTTCATCAATACGGGAATCATCATCTATCTGCTGATTTTGTCCGTCCGGCATTTCCTCTTTCTTTATTTTTCCGCGCGCGAGGAAATCCGCCGCGACAGTGTTCCCGATGTGGATCACTATCCCGGAATCTCGATCATCGTGCCCGGGTATAACGAGGAAGTGGTGATCGCAAAAACGATCGAAACCCTGGATCAGCTGGATTATCCGGAATTCGAAGTTCTTGTGGTCGATGACGGCAGTACGGATGCGACCTATGCGCGCGCCCTGGAAGCGGCGAACGGGCGTTCACGAATCCGGGTGCTGACCAAGTCAAACGGCGGAAAAGCCCGTGCCTCGAATTTCGCCATCGAGCAGGCCAAGTATGACCTCGTGTTCTGTATGGATGCGGACTCGCTTCCGCAGCCTCGGGCCCTTCGGGAAGGCGTGAAGCATCTGCGCGATCCGGACGTCGTCGCAGTGGCCGGATCGGTACTGGTACTCAATCAGAAGAACGCGGTGACCCGCTTTCAGACCCTGGAATATCTGACCGGCTTGAATTTCTACAAATCGGCCCAAAGCTTTTTCGGTCTCGTCACGATCATCCCGGGCCCTTCGGGACTCTTCCGCAAAGATGTGATCCTGCGAATGGGCGGCTATCATGCGGATACGTTCGCGGAAGACTGTGATCTGACCCTCAGGATTCTGATGGACGGAGGCCGCGTGGTTTACGAGCCTCTGATGGAAGTGCGCACCGAGGTCCCGGAAACGCTGCTTGCGGTGATCAAGCAGCGCTATCGCTGGAATCGCGGCATCCTGCAGGCCACGCTGAAACATATCACCAAATTGCGACGCTGGAGAGAAGAGCCCGTTGCGTTTTTCCTCATCGGCTATTTCATGGCCGAGACACTGGTTTTGCCCACTCTGAATCTTGCTGTCGCTGCCCTGACCCTGATTTACCAGATTGCTTCCGCGGACCTTTCGCTGTTTTCACTCTGGCTTGTGCAGTTGACGATCCTGGATATGTCCGTGGTCGTGATGACGCTATGGGATACGCGCTGGCCGATCCGGCTGCTGCTGTATTCCGTGATCAATCGATTCACGTATGCCTTTTTCCAGGACATCGTGAAGCTCTTCTCGCTTTTCGAGGAGGTCGTCGGTATCCGGATGAACTGGGGCAAGCTCGAGCGCGTGGGCGGCGGAGAGGGGGACCAATAGCATGATGAGCTGGCCTCTCGTCTATGTTCTGGCTCCGCTTGCGGTGATCATTGGACTGGCCTTGATCTGGCGCGCCCTTCATCATGAGCGGAGGCACGAGCTTCGCAATTCCGCGCTCACCGGAATTGTGGTCGGCATCAGTGCGCTGCTTTTAGCTTTCCTTGTCTGGTATGAGCATCTCACCATCATTCGTCCCCCGGATCCGGTGCGGCCGCAGGCCTGGAGTGATGTCGGCGGAATGATTTCGCTTGGGCCAACATTGCCTGGTCCGGTACGGCCCAGGCTTGCGCTGGATCTTCCGGGTCACGATCTCGCTGCGCTGCTTGAGCGCCAGGGATGGATTGCCCGCTGGATCGTGTTGGATGGTTCACGCGGCGTGCGACCTGAGTATCAAAACTGGATTCGAACGCATTTTGGCAAAATCACGGAAAAGCCACTGGGCCCGCTCGGAGTTCTTCAGGAATCTGTTTGCTGGGTGCGTTCCGATCTTTTTCCGTTTGCCAGTGGAAGGTGTCTTTCCCAGTCCGTCCGCTACACGTTGGCCGCCTCTCCAACGGATCTTGCGCGAACTCAAAACGGAGACGCGGTAGCCGCGGCATTCCGGCACAAAGACCGGCTCTTCGCACTCATCCTGAACGCGCCGCTGCCTCTGGTTCCTGGCGCGCAGATGGCGTATTCGCCTGAAGAATTGTGCCTCGAGAGTCTCTCGATCGGAAATTCCTGCGCGGCAATTGAACTCATGCCGACGGCGACTGTTTCCGCCCTGGCGCTGAAGCCCGCGGATCGCACTCAGGCCAAGATCCTTCGCGAATTCGAGATTCCTCGCATTGACGAAGTGGACAGCTCACTCGCCATATACGACGAGGAGGGTCCGCTGGAGCTTGCGTTGATAGACGATCGCAAGAATCCTCACGCTTGTGGCGGAGTGGGTGAGAAGGGCCAAATCACTGCCGTGAAACTGCAACGTCTTTCGGAGAATCTCCAGCGGGTGCGCGGCGAGCCGGATCTCTCCGATGCGCTCGAAGTTCTCGATGAGTTCAGGAACTGCCCTTCGATCGGCATCCTGGAGCTTCCCGCGATGCACGTCAGGCGCGAGCAGGCCACTCTGCGGTCCCTTCTGACTCAAATGAGAGAGCGCCCGATCTGGATCACGGATCCCGAAAGCCTGCGAAGTCGCGGGCGCAAGGTGGATTCGGTTCGCATGGGATGGCGGGGCGTCGAGGACACGCTTTGGGTCAGACCCGGGAACGTCATCGAGAATCTCGCTCTGACGGTTCTGGTTTCCAAGCCGGTTCCCGACGCGGATCTGGTTCGCGTCTCGGTTTCAGATCCATCCGTTTCGGTGCAGGTGCATCGTTTGACGCCTTCGGCGTTCCGGGTATCTCTGGACCGGGTGGCGGATGCCTTTGCGTTGCGTTTTGCGCCTGGTATCACGGCGAATGCCGCGCAGGTCAGCACTTTTTTCATGGATTGGACCGGCTTTGCCACCGGCGCTCTGATCGGCATGATCATCGCGGGTCTTACCAGTCTCTTCCAAAGCGTGGTCAGCACGCCGAGGCGCGCGCGCCCCTTCTATGCGGGCACATTTCTGGCTGTGTTCTCTGTTGTTTTCGTCTGGGTTTTTCTGAGTTATCGAACCGCGCTCCTTCCTTCGGGAACGCTGGCATCGGTGGCGTGGATCGAACGTGCCTATGCACCCCGGCATGTCTTTCTTCGTGACTGGCCGGAGACCTGGCTGGATGCGCCCGTGAACAAACTCACCAAGCTGCCGATGAACATCAGGGACGCCTGGGCACGTTGGGCGACGCTGCTGACGACGGCAAAAAGCGAGGCTCAAGCTCGTCTTGCGACTCGACCTGGAAAGGTGAGCGTTTATCAACTCTCCAGAATTCCACAATCTGTCAGGCGGTCCGCCGGACGCGTGGTGGTCTGGGATGATCCGCGCGCGCGCAACTGGCACTTCAGAAAAAATCCGAATTATCAGACCTGGATCACCTCGTGGGCGGGACTGCTTCGCAAAAGGGGAACGGGGTCGGTTGAGACCGGCACACTCGAATCAGTCCTGAACTCAGGACCCCAGCTATTCGTGATCCCGGATGCGCATTTCCTTGATGCCGGCGACAGCGAGCGGCTGCAGGCCTGGGTGAGGAGCGGAAACACGCTGGTTGTTTCCGATGGCCCGGCGGGGAATTCACCTTCTTCTGGAAGTATTTCCTGGTTGCGGGAGAGTGGATTCGGTCAAGGCGTTGTCCAGGGCTACTCGAAGATCATCTTGCCGAATGGCCGACAGATGGAAATCAGTTTCCCGCATCGGGTCGTGCATTCCGCGTCAGGTCCGGAGGCTTCCTGGTTCGGTGCTTCGCAGCTCGGGAGCGGGCGTGTTTTTTACGCTGGAATGGCGCCTGTGAACACGGAAGCGGAAGAGCTTTTCAATCTTCTGCTCGGCGGCATTCTGGGCGATACAGTGATGGCTGCCGATACAGGCCGTGTCTGCACCAGCACGGTTCTGCTGCAGCCCTGGGGTGCACCGATTGATCGTATCCGCTCGTTCGCGCAGTCCCTGCGCAGCCGCTCGATCCCATTCCACTGGCTGGTGGACCCCGTCAGCTTTGCGAAAATGGTTCCGGCCTGGGAGCATGAGTTTCTTCGGGACGGCGTTGTATTTCGGGATGACGGTTCCCGGGTCAATCGTGAGTTGGCCGATATTCTCTGGAGTTACGCCCATCGGGCCACACGTGGAGTTCAGGACGATCTTTTCTTCGTCCGGCCTCGTGAGCGCCATTTTGGGGGCGCGGGACTTGAGCCCGGACCGGATGGGGCCGCGCTGCTGGCTTATGCCATGTTTCCCTCCATTGGCGGTTTTGAGGAGAGTCTTCAAGCCTGGAGAGGGGAATGTTCTTACGGTGTCACGGATCTGCGGGTGATCGATCCAGCTTGGATCGCTGCGCATCCGAGCGCCGAGGCGCTGATCAAGGTACTCAAGCTGCCCAAAACCACCTGGGTGGGCGTGGCTGAAACCGCCGGCATGTTTGAAATTCTGGCTCATAGTAACCCTGCAGGGCATAGCAGGAGAATTCTGCGTGATCCTTTGAATCCGCTGGCTCCGGCACTGCTGCCATCGGGAGGTAAGAATGAGTGAAAAAGGATTGCGTTGGAACCATCCGTCGCTGGACCCGATCAGCCGGAAACTGGGTGATTTCGGAGCGGCATTTTTCGTATTGAAAGATCCCGGCGAAATGGCTCTGGTCTGGAATCAGGCGAGCACGGGGCTTCTGGCGAACGCAAGAATCGCGGGGCTCAGGCCCTGGGTGGACGAGTGGACTCCTGAAAAGGCTAAAGCAATCGCGGATAAGGTCCGTCAGGACTCCGTGGATCTGGTGGTGCTGAAATGTGAGTCCCGGGAGCAGCCGATTCTTCAGAGTCTCATACGGCAGGTCGCGGAGCTTCCCGCAGCCTTGATCATTCTTGTTTCTCAGTTGCCGCCGGGCTGGAACACTCCTGACAGCGTTTTTGATGTCGCCGTGGAGTTCGAGGGCGGGACGGCCAAGATCTATCGCAAGGGAAGTACACAGATGTCAGGTCCGGAGCCTTGCCTGCTGACTCTCGGGCATGCAAGGTTTGGTCACAAGGAGGCCTCGCCTTCTGCCGTCTTCGCGCCCGCCGCTCTGACTGCGGCGCCGGCTCATGTTGCTCCTGATTTCCCGGCCGCGGTTCCCGCGCAGAAGCCAAGGGTTGCTGCGTTCGGTCTCAGGCCGAACGAGAAAGTCTATCTGGAAAAACGATTGGGCGTGACCTTCCTCCCGGAAGAACAGATGTCTGAAAACCTCCCTGCGGATCTTCTCCTGGTGCGTGGGTCCCCGAAGGACACACGGATATTTGATTGGGCCAGGATTCAGGTATCGTCGGGCCGTCCGGCGCTCGCCCTCGGAGATGACATCGTCCGGGATGAAGATCGTCCGAAAATGTATGCGGCAGGGTTCCGCTCCGTCCTGCCCAGGAAGTCAACGGTCGAGGAGATCTGCTCAGCAGTCGCGGTGAATCTTCCATCTCTGTCCGGGAAAAAAGATCCTGTGTCCGAGTGGAATTCGGAGGTCGAGCGACTTCTCACGCAGGTTCCGCACGGGGACAAGATCTGGAAAAGGGAGGATCGGGAAAAAGCTCACGCGGTTTACGAACCGATCCTGTCGCGACAGCTCCAACGGGCACGCGATCTGGAGTCCTCTGCAGGAGCTCTGATCCTGAAGCTCCCGAAACTTCCCAGTGAACTCCAGGTCACGGGTTGGTCCAAGGTTCTGCAGAAAACCTTGATCGCTTCCCTCACCGAAGCGTTGCGGTCGCATGATCTGAGCTTTGTCGTCGAAGGATACCTCGTCGTGATCTCGCACTCCATGGATCGCCTTGCCGCGCGCGCGATTCTCAAGAGAGTGGCGGAGCAGCTGCCCGAGTCCGCCGCCGAAACGATGGACTCCCGAATTGTGGATGCACCTGCCGCATCGTCCACGGCGGGTCAGGATCTTTTCCGCGAAATATTTCAGCTGACTGGATCCGAGGGAGGGACGGGCTCGCGATGAGATACGATATTTTTCTCTCATCACTGCTTTTCGGTATCACGCTGTTGACGTGTTCGCTGGCCATCGTTCACCTGACAGCGGGCTTTATTCTGAAAGCCTCGACCATCCCGGCTCACGGTCGGCGCAAAATCCGCATTTTCCTGCTGGGTGCTTCCATCTCCTTTGCCCTTCTGCTCTTTCTGGTCCGCCTCTCTCTTGACCTTTCCGGACATCATCCGTTTGATTTCAGTGCATCACCATTGTTCTCGCGCATCACTCCTCGTAAGATTCTCGCACTCGACGCCTCTCTGCCTAGCAACAGGAAAACTGATCCGTTTCTCGAGTCGGCGAAAACCTGGACTCTGTATTCGAAACCGACTCCGGAAGTCCGGGCCGGCCTGAAGCAGTCCAATGCGGTGATGGACTCGGGCAGCGCGGTGCTCGTCTGGGGAGACCCGCTGAAATCCGCAGATTGTCAGAGCTGGGTCGAGCGGGCGCGAACCCTCAAGCTGGAACCGAAGTTAGGGCGTCCTGTAGTAGGGGCGTTGCCCAAAGGCGCATTGATCATTTTGTGCGAGGACGCGGATGTGCCACGGCCGTTCTGGGAACGCCTGCGTGAGCATGTTTTTTCGGGCGGAAGCCTGCTTGCCGTGGGACGTCCTCCCGGCAAGGGTTCAGATGAAGTTCAGGCTCTCTTCCGGGTCCACGCGTGGAGGCAGCCCGAACACTCCGATTCCTTGCGCGTCGTGCTGGGGGGGCCCAGGATGGCGTGGGGTGGGTGGCCTTCGGGGCTCGTCGTTCAGATTCCGCAGCACGGAAAGCCGCGCACCCTGGCCGACGTAAGCGACGGCGGAGGCGAGGCGCTGGTTCTTCATGAGGATGATGAGGCGGATTTCGGAAGAAGCACTTCCCGAACTTTGACTGCAATGCTTCTTCGGGATTTTGGCGGCGGACGGGTGGGTTGGACTTCGCTCCCGGCCCGCCTTGCCGGAAAACTGGAAGTGCTTCACGGTGCGACTTGGGATTTGTTGAGCCAGCGTGTTTATGCTCACCTGCTCAGGGCTCCGCAAGCCGGGCTGGAACTCTGGCCGGGGGGACAGCGGGTGCCGGTGGGTGTCGGGGCCATTGCTGACGGAAAACCGGGCAAAGCCCTTCATTTGGCTCGTTATCTGGCAAGCCAGAAGGTCCCAGGGTCCCACTTTCTTTTGATGAATTGGGTGCAGTCGGATCCCGAGTCGGCCGGAATACTGAGTTCGTCGAAGTCTCCGGATATCGGAGAAGTCGAGACCGGTGCGGGTGATCTTGATCAGCAGGGCGATCCCGAGGAAATGGACTTTTACACTCGCTATAACCGCCTGGCCCGTTGGCGCGAGCAGTACTCCGAGCTGCCACGACCCAACGGTCTCGGGGCCGGGCCTGTTTCGGGAGCGCTCACGATTCCAGGGGTCACGAGTTTTGCTGATCACTATGCGGCTTTGATCGCCAATCGCTTCTCTTATGTCGTCAAAGATCCTTTTGGCGATCAACTCAGCCCGACTCGGTTCCACCTGTCCCGCACTCAGGACATGATGCTTCACTTCGCTGACGGGCTTTCGGTGGCCGATGGCCCGAGCCAGGCTTCACTGGTGTTCTGGCCATTTCGTGGCGCTTCGGATCTTGCTTTGCTTCAGCGCGCTTGGGGCGAGAGAGGCGAGGAGGATATTGTTTCAGGGATTCTGGCCCAGTATCATTTCACGGGTTGGGCGGGTGGACCTTATCTTCTCGGACTGAGTCTGGGCGGACTGGGAAAGCCGGGGAACGAGAAATTGCTCGGAAGAGTTCTGGACAGCTTGAAAACAGAAGGAGCTGAGTTTTCCGATATTCGCACGTTGACTCGATATTGGGAAACGCGCTCCGATATGGAGGTTTCGCTGGAGGCCGTCGCGCCGAGCCGGATCCCTATCGACCTCCGGGATCCTGTCCATTCGAAGAAGGGTGCTCCCAAAGACGAGCTCGAGTCCTTGTATCCTGAGGACGAGAGTTCCTCTTCGCTGGACGACGGCGCTGATCCGGATACTTCTTTCTCCGTCGCTTCGTCAAAGAAGGACGCCATCGCGTATCGGGTCTGGGTTCGCAACGGCGGGACGCAGACGTTCGAAAAACCGCTGGTGCGCCTCATGGAAGGCCAGCGATACCGGGTTTACGGGAATGATATCAAGGTGGAATCCGTGACGATTCCGCTGGTGCCTGGAATCCCGGAGGTAGAGCGCCGAACAGGAGTCCTTCGCACAATTCGGGTGCATGTTCCGGATCTCGGGCCAGGGGAAACGTATTCGTTTTGGATCGAGGAAAAGGAGAATTAAATAAACCGAACCGTGGGTCTCACGACGTTCTTCTTGGAAACGGAAGACGATCGCTTCAGCCGCGAGTATTCCAGAACGGCGACGAAGATCACTCCGAGCATGACGGAGAAGATCAGAACTGAGACGAGTGGTGCTAGATCCTCGGTTCCCATGGGCGCTCCTATCTCATGAATGATGCTATGCGTCAAATTATTTAACCGAGTCTTAACTTCTCGGAAACATAAGTAATTTAAAGACCGATCTCTGAGTGCGGTGGCGGCATTTTTTCAAAAATGCCGGATGCGGCCGGATTCCGGGACTGGGATTCGAGTTGAGACTGCAACTCCTGGTCTCTGAAAGTGCGGAGACTTTCGAAAGCCGAGTTGAGGGCTGCCACATCTCGCTTGTCTCGGGCAGCGAACAGGGCGTCGATTGCCTGATTCAACGAGGGCTGTATTTCCGCGTCTTTTCTTGTCGCCGCGATTTTGGCTACGGTTTCGGCTGTCGCACGAAGCGCGTTGGCAGCGCGAATACGGAGAATGAAATAATAAAAAGCTGCCCCTATCGCCAAGGACATCGAAACAATCACAAACAAGCTGAGTACGGCTGCTAAAGTGATTTCTTCCATCGCGGCGCGAACCTATCTCACCCCCAGCTCGGGGGCAATTTATAAAGAAAATCCTGACCAATGTTTTGACATCTGAACCCCTCGCTCCCTGTGTCAGATGGACAGCAGCAGGGTAAATACGTGGAACTCATTAAAAAAAACATGGGGCGGTTTGGCACCAGGGTTGCTGAGTAGCTGGTATGTGCAAAGCCAAAATCTGGACCCGAACTTTGGCGGTATTCCCTCTTTTCCTCCTTTCCGCTTGTATCGGTGGAGGAGAATCACCCTATGATCTGGGTTCCGTCGAGCCAGGCACGGTTCATCAATCCGTCAAATATGGCGCCTGCTACGAGGCTGCCCTTGGCGAGGCCTGGGATTTCAATCTTTTCGTTTTCGGTGATGTCACACAGCCGTCCGCTGATACTCAGGGACGCGTCGTCGTCGGGGGGAATGCTTACTTCGGCAATTACAGCATCGGCGAAATTCTCGAAGCGGACGCCAGTCGTCTCGATTTGATCGTGGGCGGAAGTCTTCAGTTTCCCAGTGGCGCCGTTTTGAATGGAGCTGCGAGTTACGGAACCACGGCTGAGGTCACCCAAGCCGCCAGCTTTTTCGGAGGACTGACCCAGCGTCCCGCACCCATCGATGTGCCTGCGGTGCGCTCGTATCTCACGTCACTTTCCGATCGCCTTGCAGCTCTTCAGCCGAATAGCGCGGCTCTTTTCAATCCAAACGAAAATGCCCGTTTTGAAACCGTATTGGCCGGACATGATCCTCTGATCAATGTCTTCTCGATCACAGGTGAAACTCTGGAGCGAACTCACACACTCAGGATCTCGGCGCCCGCGAGTTCCACCGTACTGGTCAACGTCTCGGGTTCAGCGGCGGCTTTCCATTCGAAGGGCCTCTTTGTTGAGGGCGTCAACGCCAGCCGGATTCTCTACAACTTCGCGGAAGCCACATCGCTTTACATCGGAGAAATCCAGATCGAAGGAAGTATTCTCGCGCCACGCGCGGATGTGCTCTTCCCCGCAGGGCTCGTGATCGGTCACCTGATCTCGCAATCTCTTTATGGTCAGGGCCAGAACAATAAAGCTACCTTCTGGGGTTGCCTGCCGAACGTCTGCGATGATGGATCCTGCGAAAATATCTGCAAAGACGGCAATTGTGGCGAAGAACAGAAGGGTTGCACTTTGACGATCGGTTACTGGAAGAATCACCTCGGAGTGCTCTCGCTTTATCTTCCGAAATCCCTTGGTACCTTGGAGGGCTTGAAGTCCCTTCCGGTCTCAACAACCCAGGTGGCCTACGATGTTCTTGGCGAGCATACGTATGGAACAGCCGAGAACGGAATCACCAAGCTCTATGCCCAGCTGCTTGCGGCAAAACTGAATGTGAGCAAGGGAGCTTCGGACAGCTCCATCGCGGAAGCTGTGCTCGCGGCGGATGCCTTCCTGGCTTCGCATAGCTATCTGGACTGGGGGAAGCTCAGCCCCGAAATTCAGGCGCAGGTTCTTGAATGGAAAACGCTCTTCGATGATTTCAACAACGGCCGCGTCGGCCCTCCGCATTGCGAATGAGCTCCGCGGCCATTGCTCATCACCCATTGCCACTTGCACGGGGCAAATCTTGCCTATTTCGGTTGATCGCTTGAGCCGGTTACATTGGAGAGGTGTCTGATGCCAACCCCGTGAGTTTGCGCTCGCGTTGGCGCACTGGCCTGAATTTCTGGGCCATCTTGCTTGGTGCTCATCTCCAGGTAATCGCGCTTCCAACGTATGCGGCGTCTTTGCCTGTCACGCGTACGGATTGTTTCCGTAAAGCCGTCTCGCAATTGTTCGAGACTGGTGGGCGCGGGCAGGACGTCGAGGTCAGTCGGGCCAAAGCCCTGTTGGAAGCCCGGAAGGCGGGAATCGCTTATCCCGATATCCCTTCAGTGGGAGTTCTTTCATTGAGCAAAGCTTCTCCTCAACCTGTCCAGTCGGCAGCTCATCGTTTGTCGGCCGGCATCACCGATCCTGTCCTT
>Ga0154382_162_pt1 | contig 11945 bp, 9 predicted proteins | sample RifGroB1_FD_105626 | JGI IMG/M metagenome (GOLD analysis project Ga0154382, IMG submission 105626) | Bdellovibrionales bacterium GWB1_55_8 | reverse complement strand
CAAGTAATAATAATTCCATTAAGCCTAAACAGACTTCGTTATTTAGGGTTCACGTCTTACAAAAGCTCCTTGCTCGCATCCCGATTTCATTGTTCCGATGAAGGTTCTTGAGCCAGCGAAGACTGTTTTCTTTCCTGCCCTGTCCCGTCTCTCCGGCGTACCGCTACCCGAGTAAATGAGTTGATTGCGCCAATAAGCGCAACAAATTTGTTTGGTATTTGGATCAGGGTTTCTGATCCGCGCCGGGTTCCGGATGCTTCTTTTCAACGAATCGGCTTCTCAGCATGTAGTAAATCTTGGCGGACGCGATTCGTTCGTAAATGCGGATGCCTCTCGGGCTCAGGAAAAATCCTACAGCCCCGCCCTTCAGGCAGGCATTGTAGAGCGTCACAGGCATTTTTTTCATCAAAGTCTTGTCGATCAGAAGATTCACGGGAAGCCTCACAGCGAAGTGTGCCCGATTGAAAGAAGTGAGATCGTCGGAGAGATCTTTCTTTTCATCGCCGAGCGCACCCTTGTAAGCGAGGTCTTGCACCTGAACGAGTCCGATTCCGGTGACGGCTCTGGACGCCAGTTCCGAAACGAATCCGGTGTCCTTCAGGATCAGGCTTCTGCCAATGACCGAGCCGATTCCGGCGGTGATGGTTCCGCCGATGAAGTCAGCTGCTATGGTTTTTCTGCCGGTCGGAGTTGAAAGACGGTCCTCTCCATTCATTTCGCCCCAAACGATCGCGCCTGCCGTGATCAGGTTCCCCGCAACAAGGTTATCCATGACGAAAGAACCGCCGGACTGTCTGTTTTCGATTATTTTCAGGCAATCGAAGTGCCGGCTTTCCTGTACTTTCGCCGATTTCGTTCGGGTGAACTCAAGTTCAGGAGCCTGTTTACGGACATTTTCAGAAAACGTCGACAGCTCCTCTTTGCTGAGATCCCAGCCATGGTGCGGCTCGAACTCAAACCGCTTGGCCTCGGGATTGTATCGAAGCGCGCCTGTTTCGTGAATCAGATGAGCCTCGTTCGTCGTTTTGGAGGCAATGTCCCGAACAACGAGGACGCTGTCCTCGGGAGGGAGCAGAGAGTTTTGCGATACGAATAACTTGCCGTTCGAATCGACGACATAAGTCAGTGGTTTGCCCGTTTGCAAAGAGCGGATGTGTTTCGGAGTGAGCTGATGCAAGGGGGCGTCCACCGTGTAGATCTGTGCGGGAAGAATTTTCTGCGTGTCGATTATGCCCGATTGAAACACCTGCGCCTCGCGGAGTGTGTCGATTTCCGATGGCGAGTATCCCGCCTCGCGCAGGAGGCGATTCTCGCGCGTGCCAAGCGCTGAAGTGATCTCCTCATTTTCACGAAAATCCTGAATCACCTTCTCGAGTTTGGCCTTTTGTTGCTTGCTGACTTTGCGGCCCAGAAGGGACTCGAGATGCTGGGCGTTCACGGAGATCGGGGAATTCGCCGAAGCTCTTCGCGCGGCGATTTTGGCAAGCGCTTCGGTAAGACAGTTGGCTCCTGCGTGTGAAACCCCAGGCGCGCAGACGTTCAGAACCGCGGCGAGGAGAATTCCTCGTTTGAGGTTCCGAAAGGAGAGGCTGACGTGGGGGCGCAATTCCGCACTCATTCCAATACTTATCGGCAAGCGGGTGGCCATTTTAATGGGAGGAGGGGGGTTGAAGAAAATAAGTTTAGATGCGGCGCGCTATGTGTCCTCCGAATCATCTCAATTTGGCCGCCTGTCTCGCCGATCAGTTCCTATGGAGCTGCGCGTGCGCCTATCGCCTCTCAAAACAGCTATATCGATCATTGTTTTCACGTGGACCTTCGCGAATGCGGCGGCCGTCGAAAATTGTGAGAATTGTGGCGAAGGGAAGCAACAGCAAGCCGAAGCAGCGCCCTCCGCCGATGGAACACTGCTCAGCGGACTTCTCCAAGCGGTGGAAGAAGCCCCGGAAGCGGACCTGCAGAAGCCGGCAAAGCCTGCGGAGCCGATTGCGCCAGGTTCTCCCAATCCAAAGTAAGGCCGAAAAATCCGTTTGATCTCAAGCCCCCGCCCGAAAATGCCGATACGTTTTCGTGGAACTGCGACTATTGTTCAGAAAATCATTACTGGCTCTCTCAATTTTCGGAGCGTTTTCGGGCGCTCCGCAAACGCTTGCCTCCCAGCTGAGTGTTTCGGCTGGAAACGGTGAGCTGGGTCAGATCCAAAGCAAACTTTATGTTCAGGCTTTCAGATCCTACGTTTCGGATCTGACGAAAATGGCGCCGGAGCTGAAGCTGGATGGCGCGGCCATTCCAGATCCGAGCTTCGACAGCAAGCTGTCTCGGAACGAGTGGATCAAGGCCTATTCCGAGTGGGTAGCGGCCAAGAAGCAACTCTCCGAGCAGGATACGAGACATCTGGTGGACACCTCAGCCGAGGGTTTTCAGTCTTATTACAAAGGCGAAGCTTTCGCGAGGGTCCCGTTCCTCTCTTCCATTCAGCTCGACAAAACACCCGATAAGCCCGAAGTAGGAGCGGTCACTTCCATCCCCTTGATCAGGGCGTATCCGAAACCTCATACGCTCGATGTCGAGGAATACGTCAATGCCCGTTTCCCGGATTCGCTGCAGAAATTCTTTTCAGATAAACAGGTGAAGTTTTTCGCGCACAACGGCTCGTGCCCGGATACCGTCGCCTATCATTATCATCAGGGTTACACCGAACCTCAGCGTTTTCACGGTCCGCGCGACAATCAGGAAAGTACCTATCTGCTGCTGCGCAACCCGAAGAACTCGTCTTACCGCTTTGCTGTGTGCCATCTGGTTGGAAACGACGGACTGACCCGGATCACGAAAATCCTGGGCCCATCCTTCCAGCAACCCACCGCTCAATTCGTCGGCCACAAAAGCGAAGCCCCTCTGTTCGAATTCAACGATGAAGGCAAACGTCTTCAGCTCACTGCCAATGATCGCGTGATCGTCGGCTTTCAGAACACGGTATGGTGGCATCTCGCAGCTTCCCCGAAATGGGAAAGGGTTCCGCTCACTTCAGGAGGTGCGGACGCGGCGATTTTCAGGAACAAGGAAACGGGAGAGCGAATCATCAGCGTCTGGAACGTTTACGGCGACGAGATGAAAGAGGTCCTGAAAACGTTTTATGAAAAAGGCGGCCAGAGATTCGTTTACATCGGAACTTCCGGAGGAATGGACCCGAACTATAAAATCGGGGACGTTCTGCTTCCGACGCAGTTCCAGCAGAAGGACGGCACCTGGTTAGCCTTCGACAACGACGGAACGAAAATGACCTTGGGCGCGCAAGGCAAAGTCCGCATCCTGAAGAAGACAAGACAGGGCTGGATCGCCACCCTGATTGAAGAGACCACGGCGAAGATGGAAGAGATCCGTGACAGCGGCGTGCAGGCGCTCGATATTGAATCACTCTATTTTGCCGAATTCTTCAAAGATCATCCGGCTCTCGAGAAAACCGTGATGGTCACGGTTTCTGACCTTCCGCTCGGCAAGCATACTTACGCGGATGAAAACGCGACGCGCTCAATCCCGCTCGCAAGCGTCAAACAACTGCTCCCGGAGCTCCTGGATCCGAAGTTTCCCATGCCTGTGGTCGTGCCGACAGGGTGCCAGCTTCCGATGCAGAATGATTTCGGGAAGCTGCCGGATGTCCATGGAATCGTGAACAGCCTGGGGCAAGGGCAATGATGAATTCCTTCTTTCTCCTTCTACTGCTGGGGTTCGCGACCATCGGCACCGAGGTGCGCGCGGATGGTGGCGACGATGACTATCTGTCCAATCAAGCGGTCGGGAATTCCCAGGAGCGATTACTTCAGAAGCTCGCCGATGAATTGAGCCCCGCGTTCAAGGAGCTGACCCGTGACGTTTATGTCTATCACTGGGGGGACTGCCGGTATCAGACGCAAAGTGATCCTGCTTTCCATGCGAACGATGAATTCGCGCGTGAGAGTGCGCAAAGGCTGATGTTGTGGACTTACCGAAAAGACAAGCACCAGGGCGGAAACATGGGAACTTCGTATTACGCCAGTACGGACCCGGTTCATACCGACAGCTATGGTGATTGTGTGACAGAGACCCGGCTTCCCGCGAAAACCCGGTTTCTCGACGAAAGAAGCAGTGGATATTTTTCAAGCGAGCTTCAGACCTTTCTTCGAACGGAAGGTTGCCATGCCTCATCCTTGGACCACATGTTTCGAACAAGGAATTCGGACCCGTGCCATGAAATCATCACTCGCCTGGTGCTGGCTCTGCGGGTCTCGGCGGTAGCTTACGAATATAGTGCCTCCAGCGCGACCGAGTGCAATGCTCGCGAGCACGCGGGGGCTTTTATTCTGGTGAACCCTACTCTGGCCGGCGAAAAATATACAAAAGCTTTCAATCCCGCTCACGCGCCACAGGACGGCGAGCACGAGGCTCGAAGCAGGATCAAGGCTCTTAGCGAAAAGTTTGGTAGATACAGAGGGCGGCTATGGTCGGATCTTCCTTCGTCGGTCACTGAAGAGTGGATCAAGGACCACATCTTTGGATGTAATCCGGACAAATACCCGGAGGACAAACGAACTGATTCCAACGCGAAGAAAGCGATGCCTGAGCTCGATTTCGACGCCAAAATACCGACCTGGGGAGTTCTCCCTCCGATCGGAGATGACCCGGCCGACTGCTGTAATGTCATCAAAAGAACACAGCCTCAGGATGGCATCATCAGATCCACCGCGGCGATCGATGCAGTGACGCAAGCACTGTTGAACGGTCCTTAAGGAGTGATGAAGAGGTTCTATGAAGTATGGCTTGAAATATCTTCACCTCTCGCTTTCGTTATTGCTCGCGATGACTTGTTTGCAGGCGCGCGCGGATGGTGGCGACGATGACTATCTGTCCAATCAAGCGGTGGGTAATTCCCAGGAGCGATTACTTCAGAAGCTCGCCGATGAATTGAGCCCCGCGTTCAAAGAACTGACACGCGACGTCTACGTTTACCATTGGGGAAGTTGTCAGTATCAGACTCAAGGCGACCCGGCCTTTCACGCGAACGACGAATACGCCCGGGAGTCCGTGCAGAGACTGATGCTTTGGACTTACCGAAAAGACAAGCACCAGGGTGGGATGATGGGAACCTCTTATTACGCCAGCACGGATCCTGTGGCCACTCAGGGTTACGGTGATTGCGTCTCTGAAACCAGGCTTCCGGCAAAAGCGCGGTTCATCGATGAACGGCGGAGTGTGTCTTTAAGCTATGAACTCCGGTCGCTACTGCGTTCAGAAGGCTGCTACGCATCGACTTTCTCGCAAATGCTAGCACACGCCAACTCAGAACCGTGCCACGAACTCGCCACGCGACTTCTTCTGGTCTTGCGAGTCTCAGCGGTTGCCTACTCCTATAGCGCTGCGGCTGCTATGAGTTGTCGACCGAGCGAACACCACAGCGCTTTTATTTTGGTGAATCCCACGCTTGCGGGGGAAAAGTACACGAAAGTTTTCAATCCTTCGCATGAACCGGAGGATGGCCAACGGGAAGCCAGGAGCCGGCTGAAGGGAGTTGCGAATCAATTTTCAAATGGCTGGGGGGGCCGGACATTGTGGTCAGGTATGCCCGCTTCCAGCGCGGTCGATGATTGGATTAAAGAGCATATCTTCGGATGCGATCCAGACAAGTACCCGGAAGACAAATGGCCTGACCTCAATGCGAAGAAAGCGCTGCCCGAACTCGACTTTGCCGCCCCGATCCCGACCTGGGGAATCCTTCCTCCGATCGGCGATAACCCGGCCGACTGCTGTAATATCATCAAGAAAACTCAGCCGCAGGATGGTGTCATCAGGTCCACTGCGGCAATCGATGCAGTGACGCAAGCGCTGTTGAACAGTCCTTAAGGAGTGATGAAGAGGTTCCATGAAGCATAGCTTGAAATATCTTCACCTCTCGCTCTCGTTCCTGCTCGCGATGACTTGCGTGCAGGTGCGCGCGGATGATTCGAGTAATGTTCTTTCCGCTCAGACGGTCGGGAAGTCGCAGGAGGCATTGCTTCGGAAACTCGCTGAGGAGCTGAGCCCGGCGTTCAAGGAATTTTCGCGCGATGTTTACGTCTATCACTGGGGAGACTGCAGATACCAGACAAACAATAATCCTGCTTTCCCTGTGAACGATGAATTCGCCAGGGAGTCTGTTCAAAGACTCATTTTATGGACGTACCGGAAAGATAAACGCCAGGGTAGTGACATGATGGGGATGTCCTATTATGCCAGCGTCGATCCGGTCGATACCGATATGTTTGGTGATTGCGTGTCCGAGACCCGGCTTCCTGCGAAGGCGCGGTTTCTGGACGAAAGGGGTACCACTGGTTTTGGATCGGAGCTAAGCGCGATGCTTCAGCTGGAGGGCTGCCATGAAACGACGCTCATGGCGATGTTCGCGTCGGGTAATTCGTCCCCGTGCCATGAGATCATCACTCGGCTTGCGCTCGCTGCACGCGTATCAGCCGTCGCCTATAGCTATAGCGGCGCGTCTGCCGCTGATTGTACCACTCCTGAGCACCAGAGTGCTTTCATTCTGGTGAATCCGACACTGGCAGGAGAAAAGTATACAAAGGTGTTCAACCCGGCTCATGCACCAGAGGACGGGGCGCATGAGACTCGAAGCAAGATCAAGGGCATTTACGCGGAATTTGCAGGGACCAGGAGGAAGCCTTGGCCCAGCCTCTCCGCATCCAGTCCCGGAGATTGGATCAAAGAGCATCTATTCGGATGCAACCCGGATAAATATCCGGAGGATAAGAAAACGGACCCGCGCGCGACCAAAGCCATGCCTGAACTCGATTTCAATGCCAAAATCCCGACCTGGGGAGTTCTGCCTCCAATCGGAGACGACTGCTGTAATACAGCTAGCCAACCTCAGGATGGAATCATCAAAGCGAAATCAGCGCTCGATCCGGTTGTCCGAGCGTTGCTGAATCCATAGGGGGTATTGATGAAAATGTTTCATGTGCTCCTGATCTTTCTGCAGGTTGCCCTAAACGGAACTCAGGCGCGAGCGGGGGACTCGGACGGTTCGAGCGATTATCTTTCCGCTCAGGTGGTGGGGAAGTCGCAGGAGCAGTTGCTTCGAAAGCTTGCTGAGGAATTGAGCCCGGCAATCAAGGAATTCTCACGTGACGTCTATGTCTACCATTGGGGAGACTGTGACTATCAGAACAAGAATACGCCTGCCTTCGATGCGAACGATGAGTTCGCCCTGGAATCTGTGCAGAGACTCATTTTGTGGACTTACCGGAAAGACAAGAACCAGGGAGGAAACATGGGAACCTCCTATTACGCCAGTACGGACCCGGTCGCCACGCAGCACTATGGGGATTGCCTTACAGAGACGAGGCTACCCAGGAAAGCTCGGTTCCTCGATGACAGAAGGCACATTCTCTTCAGTCAGGAGCTTCGGGCGCAGCTTCAGTCCGCAGGCTGCTACGCCTACGCCCTGACTAGTATGTTCACTACCCAGAACTCAGACCCATGCCATCAAATCGTTACTTCGCTCCTTCTGGTTCTGCGCATATCAGCTGTTGCTTATCCCTATGGCGCCGCGCATTCCGGGAGTTGCGAAGCCGCCGAGCACCAGGGCGCTTTCATTCTGGTGAATCCGACCTTGGCTGATCAAAAATATACAAAAGCTTTCTCGGTCTTCCATGTTCCGAATGACGGGCAAAACGAGACTCGAAGCAGGATCAAGGGGGTTGCCGAGTCGTTCACGCGCAGCTGGTTTGATACACTGCTATGGCCGGATCTTCCCACGTCCGGCAGCGAGGAATGGATCAAGGACCATCTTTTCGGATGCAATCCTGACAAGTACCCCGAAGATAAACATGTGGACCCGAAAGCGACGAAAGCGTTGCCTGACCTCGACTTTGCCGCCAAAATTCCAACCTGGGGAGTTCTGCCTCCCATCGGGGATGACTGCTGCAATACGATTGAGAGTAGTCAGCCACAAGATGGCATTATCAGAGGCCGGGCTGCGGTCGATCCGGTGATTCAAGCGCTGCTGAACAGCCCATGAAACATCTCTTCGTGCTTATTGCGCTGCTGCCGATAGCCTCCATCACTACCCAGGTGCGCGCGGATAGTTTGGGTGATGTTCTTTCCGGTCAGGTGGTCGGTAAAGCGCAGGAATCACTGCTTCGAAAGCTCGCCAATGAATTGAGTCCGGCCTTCAAGGAGCTTTCGCGGGATGTTTACGTCTATCATTGGGGGAAGTGCCAGTATCAGACGAAAAACGATCCGGCTTTTCCAGCAAATGACGCCTACGCCAGGGAGGTGGTGCAGAGGCTGATGTTATGGACTTATCGAAAAGACAAAAGCGTGAGCGGGAACATGGGCACATCGTATTACGCCAGCACGGATCCCGTCGATACGGATGTGTTTGGCGATTGTCTGACGGAAACCAGGCTACCCGCAAAAACCCGGTTTCTTGATCAGCGAAATACAGGCTCCTTCGGATACGGGCTACAGTTGCTTCTTCAGAGGGAAGGCTGTTATGCCTCCACTTTGGCGAAGATGTTCCAGGCGCCGAATTCGGATCCATGCCATGAAATCATTACCCGGCTTGTCCTGGCGTTAGGGGTCTCTGCTGTTGCCTACGATTACAGCGGCGCGACTGCGGCGGAGTGCACGAGCCGCGAGCACAAAGGTGCTTTCATTTTAGTGAATCCGACCTTGGCAGGCGAAAAATATACGAAGGTCTTCAATCCAGCTCATGCGCCCAATGATGGTCAGCATGAGGACCGGAGCAGGATCAAGGGTCTTGTGGGAAAGTTCGCCGGACTGAAGAAAATGTGGCCAACGCTTCTCGCGTCCAGTGCGGAGGAGTGGATCAAGGATCATGTCTTCGGGTGCAATCCCGAAAAATATCCCGAGGACAAGGTGACTGATCCTCTCGATTTCAAAAACCTGCCTGAGCTCGACTTCGCTGCCCGGATTCCCACCTGGGGCGTTCTTCCTCCCATAGGGGATGACTGCTGTGACATAGGTGCGGGTACCCAGCCGCAGGACGGGATTATCAAGGCCCGGGCCGCGTTCAATCCTGTGATCCGAGCGCTGCTGAACGACCCATGAACTTTAACAGTCGTTGAACTGAATCCCCCAAGTCTCTCACAACTGTCAAAACGGTTGACACCCCTGTCACCCGCCTGAGCAGCTTCCGCTGAATAAAGCCTTTGAATTTAAGCCTGTTATCGGAGGTGCTAAATGTCACCGGGTGGTATATCGCTTGCTCTTACCAGGTGAGCGGCATGCCTGCAACTGTGCCGAGCAACACCTTGAATTGGGAAACAGATTTGTGAAACTGAGCGCAGCCATTCGAAAATTCGACAAGCCTCTGATGATCGTCGCGGCAGCGGCGGCTCTGACGGCTGTCCTTTTGAATTTCGATTTCGGGCTCTTCGAGGCGAAACTTTACGATTTGCGAATGAGCGTGGGCTATCAGCCCAAACCAGACTCGAGAATTGTGCTGGTCACGCTGGATCATGCGACCACCAAGGCTCTTGATGAATTCTCACCTTTGACTTTGGATGTGCACACCCGTTTTCTGGAGCAGATCGAGAAACTGGGCCCTCAAGGACTGGGTTACCTTATTGACTTCAATCGTGTTCGAGAGACGAACCCGGATATCCAGAAAGAATGGGCTCTCAAATTTCTTGAGACGGCCAATCGCATCCAGAGCCGCGGCACCAAGCTCATGCTCGGTACGCCTTATGATGTGACCGGCGAAATCGTTCCGCCGTATCCCCTGGGATCGCTTCCTCACGCCATCGCGGTCGTTCATAAAGACGGAAACGTTTTCGCTGAAGACAAAGTCACCCGCCGTGCACTCCTTGAACTGAATGACAAACCCGTGTTCCATCTGGATTTTGCAAGGCGGCTTTCGCTGCTTGGTGAAACACAGCTTCCCAGGGGTGCTTATCAGGTTCCTCAGGTCGACGGACGATACTTCTTTTTCCGGTACCACGGGAACACCGCCTACCACGCTGGCCAGGCCACGAAACTTCCGTACCCGTCCATTTCTTTCCTCGATATTTTGCAAGGGAAGCTTGCCCCGGGCGCCCTCGCTGGAAAAATTGTTTTGATCGGAACGCTCTCAAAAGAGGACTGGAGCGATTACGCCTATACGCCCTTTTCGAGAGAGCCCTTCGTGAACTCAAAACTGGTCGTGCATGCGAACATTCTCGATTCTGTCATCCGGCAGGACGGCGTCATGCTCGCCCCTTCATGGGTCAACGTCCTGATCACATTCGCGGTTGTGACGTTCGTTCTGTCGTGGGTCGTGAGCTCAAGTCCGATCGTCGGGCTGGTTTCGACCATCGGGCTGGGTTTCGTGTTTATTCTCTTCGCCACGGTGCTCTTCCAATCTGAAGGGTTCTGGCTTCGTATCGCCGAACCTTTGGTTGGAATTCTTCTGAGCTATTACCTTGCCGTTCCTTACCGCCTGATTCGCGAGTACCAGAAACGCTGGGATTATCAGCGCAAGAACGCCCTCCTCACGCAGGTCGAGGAACTCAAGACAAACTTCCTTTCGCTGGTCACTCACGATCTCAAGACGCCGGTTGCCCGTATTCAGGGCCTCGCTGAAGTTCTGCAGCGCAAGGCCGCGGACCGCCTCGTGGACCGCGACATGGAAACCTTGCGCAGCATCATCGGTTCGACCGAGGAATTGAATCACTTCATCTCGAGCATTCTCGAGCTCAGCAAGATCGAATCAAACAGGATCAAGCTCGCGCCGGAATCCAAGGACATCAACCAGCTCATTGAGCGCGCCGTGGACGGTTTCAAAGCGGCCGCTCGGGCTCGGGGCATCACGCTCACCGCTGAGCTGGAACCTCTTTTTCCGATCAAGATCGACTCGTCGCTGATTTTCAAGGTGATCAATACTCTCCTGGACAACGCCCTCAAGTATTCGCCTGAAAATTCGGAAATCCGGATCAGCTCGCGTGAGCAGGGCGACTGGGTCGAAGTCGCCGTGAGTGACCAGGGAATCGGGATGTCCAGCGAGGAATGCGAAAACCTTTTCACGCGATTTTATCGCGCGAAGAACGAGACCACCGCCAAGGTCTCTGGTACCGGTCTCGGACTTTACCTGACCAAGTATTTCATCGAGGCTCATCATGGCCGAGTCGAGTTTGACAGCGAACCCGGTCATGGCAGCACGTTTAAAATTTTTCTGCCGCTCGTTCCTCCCGCGATGGGGGCGGCTTCTGGTGCGGATGTGGAAGTGAACAAGGTTCCTGCGTGGAATCGGATGTGGAAGAGAGAGAAGGAGAAGAGTTATGTTTAAGGTTCTCGTGGTGGATGATGATGCGGATCTGCGGCTCTCTGTTTCCAGTGCTCTTTCAGAGAGTCACTATTCCGTCGACCAGGCTTGTGATGGCGAAGAGTGCGTGAATCGCGTTCGCGCCAGCCGGTACGATCTCGTCCTTCTCGACGTCAATATGCCGCGCTTGAGTGGTATCGAGGCCTTGAAGGAGATCAAGGCCCACGACCCCTCGATCATCGTGATCATCCTGACGGCATTTTCGAATATCCGCGATGCGGTCGAGGCGACGAAGCAGGGCGCTTATAATTATCTTGAGAAGCCGATCAAGGCTGAAAATCTCGTTTACCTGGTTGACAAGGCCCTTCGCGCTCAACGCATGGTGCGGAACATGACTCTGTCGGCGCCCGTCTTCAAGCTTCCCGGTGGAACAGAATTCATCGGCCAGAGCTCCGAGATGAAGCGAATTTTCGCGATCATCGACAAGCTCTCGCGCGTCGATACGGCCGTGCTCATCCGCGGCGAAAGCGGAACCGGCAAGGAACTCGTCGCCCAAGCGGTTCATTTCAACGGTCCCCGCAAGGACAACCGCTTCGTGACAGTGAACTGCTCGGCCATTCCGGAAAACCTGATCGAGAGCGAATTCTTCGGACAT
>Ga0154382_153_pt3 | contig 12273 bp, 11 predicted proteins | sample RifGroB1_FD_105626 | JGI IMG/M metagenome (GOLD analysis project Ga0154382, IMG submission 105626) | Bdellovibrionales bacterium GWB1_55_8 | reverse complement strand
GGGGAAGCCGTTCACAGCATCGAATTCCAGAATGTCGGCTCAGCCAGGGCAATCATTCAAGCGGTCAAGGCGGTTCAAACCACTGCCTCCGCTTCGCGCACGGGCCGCACCCATTCCCACGGAAACTCGTTCCTGAGTCGTGCGGCGCTGAACCGCTCGGCGGAAATCGCTGCTGAGGCCATTGAGATCGTCGACGCGCTTCAGGATTATTCCAACCTGAACGAGTACGGAACCTACCTGCTCCCCATCAAAAAGACAGCAGCCCGTCTCTACGTCATGGCAATGGCCCGCGGAGATCTGTCCTCGAAGGTCTTCACAAAACTCGTGGCCCTGCGCGACCAGATCGACTTCGCCGCCGCGTACATCGACCAGGGCTTCGAGCGGAGTGCGAGCTTCGAACTGGCCTTGTCACTCCTCGGCCTGCGCGAGGAGATCGACGCGGTAATCGATTAGTTCATGATTACGAGAACTTGGCGAGAAGGGGGTGCCCAACGTCTCCCTCTTCTCGCCAGATAAACCCTTCTACTTAAACGTTAATAAACAAATTTGAGAAGAATATTGATTCGGTGCGTCATTAATTGTAATAAGTACCCCCGTTATTGAAGGAGAATGAGAATGAAAACGAAAAATTTTACGCGCGCTGCTCTGGCGTTGGCCCTCGCCACTACCCAACTGGCGCTGCAAATCCCGACTGCTCTCGCGGACGACGACATCAAGAATCCGGCCCGCTGTGACTTGAGCATCCGCCCTGAGCGGGAACTCGTGAACACACAGGTCGTGGCTCGCATTAAAGGCAGATGGGATTATACCGGGCGCAATTACTGGAATGACATGGGTGTGATCGGGGTTGGCATTGTCGGATCGGCACTCATCTTCCCGGGCATCTTTTGCGTAGTGACGTTTTACGACCACACATCCGAAGGTTGCGGCGCGTGGGGTCGCCGAACCCGAGAGAACCGCACCAGGAATTCTGCTGACTGGTACGAAGACGCCAAAGATGATCTCCGCGCGAAGTGTAACAAGTTCCTCAAAAAGAAATACAAGGAAGACATCATCGATGCTGACGGCTTCGCGGTCACGGCCGAGCACTACGCCTGCACGGAACCGCGGGAACAGCGCACGAGCAAAGGCATCAAGCTCATCATCGACATCGTTCGCGGCGACCCGGTTTATAAGAATCTGAACTTTGACGAGATCCAGGCCAAGCGCTGCAACAAGCTCCTGGGTTGCTCCGCGCGCGCCAAGACTGACGAAGCCCTGGACTGGATCGCCCGCAAACAAATGGAACTCGGCTGCAGCTGATTTGAGGAAATGAAAATGAAAACGAAGAAGACTGTTTTTACCGGATTGATCATGGCTCTGGTGGCCGCACAGGTCACACTCGCCGCTCCCGCGGCGCAGGCCGACGATGACTCGAAGAACCCTGCGAAGTGTGATTTGCGAATTCGCCCGAAACGCGAACTCGTGAACACGGAGGTCGTGGCGCAACTTCATGGAAAATGGGATTACACCGGCCGCAATTATTGGCACGACGTGGGTGTCATCACGGTGGGTATTGCCGGAGCGCCGCTCTATGGCGTGGGTTTGATGTGCATCTGGGGCTTTTACAGCCAAGACTTTATTTGTGACAGCTGGGGCGAGCGAGCCGCCGCTAATCGCACCAGAAACTCCGATGGCTGGTACGCCGACGCGAAAAAAGACCTTCGGTCCAAATGTAACAAGTTTCTGAAGAAGAAATACAAAGACGACATCATCAGTTCGGATGGCCTGGCTGTTACAGCTGAGCACTACGCCTGCATGGAGCCTCGTGAAGAGCGCACCTCCAATGGCATCAAAATCGTCATGGATATCGTCCGTGGGGACCCGGTCTATCAGGATTTGAGTTTCGACGAACTTCAGGCCAAACGCTGCAACCGGCTTCTCGGCTGTTCAGCACGCGCCACCTCCGATGAAGCATTGGACTGGATCGCGCGCAAACAAATGGAACTCGGCTGCAACTGATTTGAGGAAATGAAGATGAAAGCGAAGAATTCAATCTTAAATACTGTGGTCATGACGTTAATCACTGCGCAGCTCGCGCTCCAGGCGCCAGCGGCGTTGGCCGCATCGGCCAATGATGACGCCACAAAAAATCCAGCACAATGCGATCTGCGAATTCGCCCGGAACGCGAACTCGTAAACACCAAAGTGGTCGGCCAGATCGAGGGCAAATGGGATTATACGGGCCGGAATTACTGGCATGACGTGGGCATGGTCAGCACCGGTCTGGTACTGGCACCTATCATTTTTGTGGGTTTTGCCCTCATCTGGGATTTCTACGATGAAGGAGTTGAGTACGAGGGATGGGCTGGCGAATGGGGCGAACGAGCCCGCCAGAATCGCACTCGCAATTCCGAACAATGGTACGCCCAGGCCAAAAAGAAGCTCTCAAAAGCCTGCAACAAATATCTTAAGAAGAAATACAAAAAGGACATTATCGACTCGGACGGCCTTTCTGTCACAGCTGAACACTATGCGTGCACCGAGCCCCGTGAAGAAGGCACTGTGAACGGCATCCGACTGGTTATCGATGTCGTTCGCGGCGACCCGGTTTATAAAGACCTGAGTTTTGATGAACTTCAGGCCAAGCGCTGCAATAAGCTTCTGGGCTGCTCCGCACGCTCCACCTCCGATGAAGCATTGGATTGGATTGCTCGCAAACAGATGGAGCTGGGTTGCTCATGAAACGTCGTTCATTCCTCAATCTGGGAATACTGGCGACGCTTCTGGTAGCGGCCCCGGCGTTCGCCGCACCCGAGGCTCCAGGCCGACCCGCGACATCGTTAGCCGGTCTGCTTCTACGACAGTCGGCACTGATCAAAACCGTCACTCCGTATGTGGAGCGCGAGGATCTTCCACGGCTTCTCGCGCTCAAACAACTAGCCACGCGTGCCCACGATGTCATGAGAACTTACGGTTCGGCCAACATGCTCACGATGCAGAGACTGCAAGAGCTCGTCATTGGGTTTCGGTTTTCAAAAGATCTTTTTCGCCAGATCAGCACTGCCAAAACCGCGCAGCAGCTGATTGAAATTCAAACGATCTCCCAGCAGATCACTGACATGACGGGGTTCGACAAATCCCCCTATACGCAAATTACCGCGAGCGTCTTCGGCCAGATTCACAAGCTCACCCGGGATCTCATGGACCTTCCCCTTCCGGACTCACTTGCCTCCCGGTTCCACGCGCTGACTCCAAAGCTGGGCCGGCTTCTTGCCTTGGCCGGACAGGGCGATCACCCGCAAACCTTTCGCCTTGCCACCGAACTTCTCGGCTCGCTTCGGGCACTGTATCCCGAATTTGACCAGATCATGGCCGGGCAGGCCGCCTTCCACATTGTCCTCGAGATCCAGGGTCTCACCGAGTACTACGCCGAATTCGCGAGAAGTGACATGGGTGATGCGCCATGAGGATCGTAATGAATCGTAAACTCCTTTTAGTCGCAGCGGCAACCCTGGGGCTCGCGCTTCAGACAGCTCAGGGCTTCGCTCGTGAAAACGCGATTCTGCCGTTCTTCACGCTGCCTTCCATGACCAAGGGATTTTCGCTGCTTGCCGAAAGCATGTACGACCATAAGGCCGAGTTCATGCGCAAGGCCACGGCTGCAACCGAACTCCTGCCCTCACCCAAGCTCGTTTCGAGAAACAAGCTGAACGATTCCGGGGTTGCGCGGGCGTTCGTCTTGCGTGCGGTTTTCCCACTCGTTGAAAGCACGCATACCGAATTCATCCAGCTGAGGCTCCTGCCCAGCTATCAATCGTCGCTTCAAGTCTATGCCGGACAATTCGGCTTCCGGTCTCTTTCTGACTTTCCGCACTCGCCGATGATCGTTAACGCCGCCCTTCAGCTCACGCGCGCATCCGCCGAAAGCCTGAAGACGTATTGCGCGACGATGGAGCAGCAACAATTTCTCGCTTCGCTCCTCAGTCAGATCGGGCGCGCTGTCGTTTCATCGAACGCTGGCGTAACGGTCAGAGAGGTGGGCTTGATGGCCGACTCCGATGGCTTTATGCAGTTTTCCGAGTCCATGCTCAAGGGCCGACACACGCGCGGCATCATGATCGTTTTGACCTCGCTCCTGGAGTTTTTGAAGGATTAGCGAATGAAATCGGACAAGATCCAGACAAAGATCCAACAAAGGATCAATGAAGCCTGGACGCTCCGCTTCAATCAGCGGAACGAAGAGGCTTTATTGCGTCTTATTGAGATCAAACAGGAGCTCGGTTTACCTTCAGGCGAAATCACCTCAGATTCTCTTCGCGAAGCTCTCGCGAAATCGGATAGCGCACTCCTCGCGCAAGCCGCACTTCTTCAATCATCGCTTTTTCGCTTCCAAGGTTCGATGGACCGCTCTCTTCGACTCAATCAGGCCGTCAAGGAACTGCTTGCAGCCGGTGGAGCCTCTCAGGCGCGCTTTCGTCTCGAGTTCGAGCTGGCAACAAACGCTTCCGTACTGGGCGACTATGGAACCGCCATGGAAAGCTATCTCCGCGCCGCACCCCTGGCGGATTCTCCGGAGCTTCGCCTGGCCTGCCTCGTGAACGTCGTCATGAGCATGGATGCCCAGGGGCTCGAAGGTCGCGTGGTCCGCGAAGAGATCAGATCTCTGGCCGGTTCTCTGCCGGAGTCCGAACTCACAAACGGCATTCGCGCCCATCTTCAGGGATTGGACCTCAGAATTCGTTTCCGCCACGGGCAGATCGCGAATGTTTTCCACTCACGGTCTGAATCCGCTGCCGGGGGTTCGCGCCAGATCGAGTATTTTCGCGCCTGGCTTTCCGAGCTCCCCTTTCACTCCTTCAGTCAGCCCTCCGGTGATCACACTGAGCAGTTTCTCGCACGATGCACAACCTCTGCCCAACGCGGTTTTCGCGCCCGCACCCTGCAGGGCCGCGCGCATCCCGACGACCGTACGGCACCTATTCCGGATCAGATCGACCGATTCTATCTCTGGGTCTGGCGCTGGCTCGCCGGGCCCGACGGTTTCTCGGTCGATAAGGCGCTGAACATGGCTTCAGATGCGAGAATTTTCGAAAACATTGCCCGCCTCACCGTCGAAGACCGCCAACTTCTTCGCAACGCGCTTTTGTGGCTGAGTGTCTTTGATCCCTCGAATGACAGCGTCGTCTCCGAAGCTCTCTCGCAACTGTCAGTTCCGGAACACCAGGCCGCGCCGCTGCTTTCGTTTGAAAAACTGTTGATTCACTGGGTCATCGCCCGCCGCAATCATGAACTGAAGCTCGCGGATGACTATCTGCTGGAGCTGCGGTCCCACTCCTGTTTTGAAAATCAGGAACTTCACTTCGGCGCGATGATCGAGATCCTCTCAGGGAACACGCGCGACGTCGCAAGCGCTGATCTCCTGAAACCGTTGATCGATCACCTCCTGGAGATTCTACCGGCCGCTTCCTCCTCTGGATCGTCAGCCGAGTCCGCATCGAAGCAAAAGGACGGCCTGATCGTCGACCTCTACCGTTCACAAATACTCAACGTACGTGGCGAAAGGCTTGTCGTCTCCGAGCCCATGGCGCTTGCGTTTGGCCTGCTCGCCCGGGCGCCGTCGGTGAGCTATCAGGAGTTCGTATCCCATTGTTTCGGAATAAAACGGTTCGATTCAACGATCCACATGAGCAAGATCTTCAACCTCCTTTCCAGGATGCGACAGCTCACGAAACAGCGAATCACTTTCCACACGAAAAACGGATTCGTCCGTTCTTACGGCGACTGGAGCATTGCCGAAATCCGGCACGGCAAGATCGCCTCCCGGACCATCGGAAACAATGCCTGCTGGCAGGGACTCCTTTCCGACGCCACGGGTGCTGACAACAGGAAAGCTGGTCAGCCTGCTCGGAACCATCGGGTCGTCGAGGCTCCGAAGGAGCTTCTTTCGCGCGCCAGACTCGAAGCACTGATCAACAGGCCCCGAAGCACCGTGAACCGCTACCTGGCGGAATGGGAAAAGAAAAATTTGGTCGAACGCATCAACAAAGGGAAAGCGACTCTGTATCGTTTGAACCCTAAGATCACAGCAGACCCCAGGTTTTCCGAGGTGATTTCATGAGCCGAACGTGGATCAAATGGTCGTTGTCGTTCCTGACCCTTCTCGCAATGCCGGCGTTCGCGAGTGGCCAACCCGATTCATCGGAACTTGTCGTCAAGATACGGGCGGGCAAATCTATTTTCAGGTCCATGCCGTTTTCAGGCAGCGGAATTATTTTTCGCTCAGGCCGCAACAACGATGAAGCCTTCGTCCTGACCTCCGAGCACGTCGTGATTCATGCGCGGAATTCCTACCGACACACCATCGAGAACAGGACATTCGGCCAGAATACAGCTCAAGTCGCCGCCGTGGACTGGGGAGTCGGGCTCGCGCTGTTGAAAGTCTCGTTGCCGAAGGAGCTCGTAAAGACCCTTCCCGGCCGGGAGATATTTTCGCAGGGAGCTCCTGAACGCGGCGCCAGCGTCAAGGTCGCCGGCTTTCCGCACGAAACGACGAATCTCATCGAAACCCGGGGGCAGATCATTGACCCACAGAGCGCGCGCCACGCCATTCCTCTATTGAATTCCATGATCGAGGTCCTTGGGGCCCACGGCGAGTTCGGAATGAGCGGAGGACCCGTATTCAGCGACGCTGGTGATTCGGTCATCGGCGTATTGTCCCATCAGTATCTGGAAATGACGCCGGGGGGTCGCAGTCGTGTTCATGAATCCAGAACGGGTGGAACCGCGCAGAATCATCTCCTGGTGATATCGAGCGACGCGGCCAATGCTTTCATGACTCGCTATTTTTCGAATCGTGATGGATTTCGAGCTGCCTTTGTCCGTGATCCCGACGCGCAGTTCGCCGGTAAAGACGCCGTGATCTCCGGTGAGCTTCGCTTTGAACTTATCGCGAGCCAAAGTTCGGGCGAAATCGGGATTGGCGGTGGAGACGTCGTAGGTGTCGGTGGCGGAGACGTCGTCGGTATCGGAGGTGCATCTGAATCCAGCACATCACCAGTCGTCCTCGTGGAACGCTCCAGAAATACGAAGGCGTTTTCCTCAGCGTGGAACATCCCAGGCCGACAGAAGTGGTTTCGCTCCATGTCCGGAAGATTGATGAAAGGTGGCTCGGTAAAGCTCCCCTATTTCATCGAAAAAATGAGCGATTCCCAGTCGCGCCGGATCGGGTTCAACGACCTGCCGCGTTTTGTGCGACTCCTCACAACTCAATCACTCCGTCTCATCACCTTTGGCGAACGAAGCTCTGAGAGTGCGGAACAAGCCCGCATCCGGAAGGCCGGCGAGGCGCTCGCAGCCCTGGTCATGCAGATTCACGCGAACGCACCCACTGACGCCCTAGCTCCCGCCCTTTCGCTGCTGGACTCCCTGATGGTCCTGTCGGACGCCGCGCGTTCTTCAGATGCCAACGAGCTACTCGACCCAGAGGCCATTCGAGCCCTTGAACAGGACGCGGGTTGGGATCTGCTTTTTTTCCTACAGTTTGAGCGTACGGTCGAACTCATGAAGGCGACGGTTGAACTCAGACAGATTGCGCAGAATCAGTAAGTCACAAGCCGCCTGAGCTACTGCACGCAGCCTTTCTGGTCGTACATCGAAAATTCAAATTGGTCGGTGCGGCTGATCGGGTCCGTGAGCGCTCGTCCATCGACGAATACACGAACCTTCTGGACAACTCGATACTCCACGTATGCGGAACCGGAAGCCGATTTGGTTGCAATCGCCCCGGCATTGCCCGAAAAGCGCCCGTGCCCCACGTCGTTCAAATCGATCGTCCGATCATAGTGCCGATATGAGCGCCGGAGCGGGTTTGGCGTACTGCCATGACGAATCATGTCCTGTTCGTAGAACTCGACTTGAACCTGCACGTGACTGGCGGGGCCAGTGCCCAGGATATTGAACCAGACCGGCTCAACGACCATCACCTGCCAATCTGAGCGCCCCTCACGCGATACACCCGTAAAACAACGCTGGTGCGTGGGATAATCGATGTCGATTTCGATAGCCTCAAGTGAGCGTAGCCGAATATTTCGCCAGTCCGCGTCGCCCGCGAAAGCCGCGCCGGAGACGATCTGCACCAAAGCCACTAAGCCGATCAAGTGCTTGAAGTTTTTCATCAGATGAACTCCCTCTGGCGCAAATACCGAACAAGAGCCCGGAACACAAGTAGGCGGCGGGTGTGGTTCAAATTTTCATGGTCACGGCCGGGAGCGGCGCATTTACCATCCATACCCCACTCCCACCGTAAATGATTGAGACCGCGCGGAAGTAGTGGAACCAATGACCAGGAGATCAGCGATATCGACATTGATCGAGAATTGGCGGCCATCCTTCAAAGGATTGATCCAACCCGCTCCGATGGCCCATTCGCGGCTTTTCAGGTCTATGAGACTGCCCCCCTGCGAAACAGGTGAGTACTTCGCGTAGGCGGTGAGAATACTGCCCGAAGAAAGCTCGCGTTGAATGCTGGGATAAATCTGCGGCCCCATGACTCCCTGATAACCAAATAGTTCGTTGCTGACGAACATCGTCGCGAAATAGCCGCCCCCGAGGATCGAGAGGCGCCACGGAGCCTGTACGAAGGGCAAACTGTATCCTGCGCGAAGATTCAAACCGAGAAACCGGACACTCGTATCGTTTCTGCTGCTACTCAGTGGCAGGGCCGTGAAATAGCCGCTCAGCATCACGTCCCATTCTGGAGCGAGCCGGTATTGAGCGGATAATTTTCCGGTGAGTGCCAGCTCTGAATAGTTCGCGACGCGATCCTGCTGATATGCCAGAGACGAAACACCCACACCCATGCCGAAGCGAAGAGGCTCTTGATTCGCTCGAGCTCGTGCACCCCGGACAACGTCTTCCCACGCCGCGGTTTTGATCACGAAGGTCTCCGCTTCCAAGCGGCCAAATATATCAATCGCCTGCAGCTGAAACGATGTGACTTGCCGGGTGAGTGGAACGGAAATCGAAAATCGTCGAGTGCTCCTGTCGATCTTGATCTCCGCGTCCTGGATGACAAGAACCCGGTCGGGATCGCGAAACTCTCCTTCCACAATTCCCATGATTTTTGTGCTGAAACCGAAAGGGAGCACAACGACAGACACCCTGTTGGAAGTCCACCGAAGCCCGGCGATGCGTGGCTCGCTGGCACCCTTTTTCGATGATAGAGCTGAGAGAATTCCGACGTATTCGGCCGCAGGTGCTTGCCTCGGCGCGACGGACAAGAGGACGAAAAAAAGGCAGAGAAACGCAGCCGAGCTTTTCAGCCGGGTCGATAACCCTCGAAAGCCATTCCTCACCCCTCGAGGATGAGAATCCCGATCCATACGAATGTCATTCACCTGATTGATTTGTCGGCAGAGTGGGTGTGTCAGCTGAGCGCAAAGTAGGTCTTTTTCCTATAGAAATAGCTTTTTGAATCGACGAGTTAACTAAATTACTCGTAATGCAAAGAAACATATTCAATAGTTGACTATTCTAATCCACAATTCCACAATGAATATATGCCTTTGAATTCCTTGCGCCGCACTCAAAGATACGGCGCCCACAGCCTCGGCATTTTTCTTGCCGCCCTTGCGATATTGGGCTGTGACCCGATCATTAACAACTCCGAAGGCGATCCCAGCGCACAGAACCCCATCACAAGCACTCCGGTGGTCAGAACGGATCTTGTCATTTCGCCGGCCAGTGTCACGCTGACAACCCAAAGTGCGGCCACCTTTACCGCCACTGGTGGCTCGAACACCTATACTTTTGAGCTCATCGCTGGAGTCGGGAGTATCAGCGCAAGCGGTGAGTATCTTTCCGGCGCTGCCGCAGGAACTGCCGTCATCCGGGTCACCGACTCCGAGGGAACTTCCGCACTTGCTTCGGCCCTGGTCTACGCCCCTTTGCAGTTAAATCCGATTGCCCAAACAGTTCTTATGAGCGGCACGATCAGTTTCTCCGGATCGCATGGCGTGACGCCGTACTCGTATTCCATTTCGTCGGGCGAAGGCACTATTGACCCTCATTCCGGTTTTTTCACCGCACCAGCAAGCACCGGAACAACCATCGTCAGAATCACTGACTCAATAGGGAACACTTCAGATTCTTCCGTGACGATCAACCCGAGCCTTTCCATCACTCCCACATCCGCTGAACTGGCAGTGAACAACAATTCCGTGTTTGCTCCTTCGGGAGGCATTCCACCTTATTCTTTTTCCGTGAGCTCAGGCAGCGGAAGCGTCGGTGCGACCAGCGGTATCTACGCAGCCCCTGCCGCAGCCGGTAACGCAAACGTCACGTTGTCGGATTCCGCGGGAAACACGGCAGTGGCCAGCATCACGATTCGTCCGGCCTTGAGCGTCGGTCCGGGCGTTGTCACTCTTGCCGTGAACAATGAGACCCCATTTCTCGCGTCCGGCGGTGTCTCCCCTTATGTTTATTCCGTGGCTTTTGGCGGCGGGAGCATAGACCCGGGAACCGGGCTCTATACGGCGCCTGCCACTTCCGGCTCAGCCGTCGTGCTTGCAACAGACTCCCTTGGCAATACCGCAAGCGCATCAGTGACGATCAAACCTGCACTCGCTATCAGCCCAACGGCGGCGGCACTTGGCGCCACGGGGCAGACGACGTTTTCGGCGACCGGAGGCCTGGCTCCTTATACTTTCTCAGTGATCGGAACAGGAACAATCGGAGCCACGACCGGCGCCTACACCGCGCCGGGCTCGTTTGGAACGGATACGGTTCGGGTGACCGACTCGCTTGGCAACACCAGCAACGCGACAGTCGCCATCAGCAACGCACTCAGCATCTCGCCGGCCAACATCACGGTTGCGATCAATAACCAAATTGCCTTCAGCGCTTCCGGCGGGGTCGCTCCGTACACGTATGCCATCACCGGCGGCGGAGGCTCGATCGTCGCTGAAACGGGTCAGTACACAGCTCCCAGCATCGCGGGATCCGCCACCGTTCAGGTCACCGATGCCGCATTGGGGACAAGTACAGCTACGGTCACTGTGAACTCCGCGCTCGCAATCACCCCTACATCAGTCACTCTATCCGTCAACAACACGGCCAGTTTCGGCGCCAGCGGCGGCGTCGGAGCCCGAACCTTTTCCATTCAATCAGGCGGCGGAGTAATTGATCCCGTTTCAGGCGCCTTCACGGCCCCCGCCACTTCAGGAACGACGATTGTCGCCGTGACCGATACCTTCGGAAACGTGCGCACCTCCACTGTCGCCGTCAGGTCCGCACTGAGCGTCACCCCGTCGACCAAATATTTGGTCATCAACAGCACGACAGTGATTGAACCCTCGGGCGGAGTACCCCCGTTCACCTACGCCATCACAGCAGGTCCTGGAATCATCGACGCGGGGACCGGTGCATTCACCGCTCCAGCAGCAAGCGGTCAGACCACCACGATCCAGGTCACTGATGCACTTTTGAATACGACTCTGACAACCGTCATTTCCGTAAAGCCGGTCCAGATTGCCTCTACACGCTCCTCCAGCTGCGCACGAATGGATAACGGCACGGTTCAATGCTGGGGTGCGAATGATTACGGACAACTCGGAAATGGAACCTTCCAGGACTCGGCGAACCCCGTGCAGGTGCCCGGCGTGACGAACGTCACCCAACTTGCGGGAGCAACAACCGGTGCCTTTATCTGCGCGCTGATTACAGATGGCACGATTCAGTGCTGGGGAGATAATTCTACGGCCCAGATGGGAGTCGGGACGTCCGTAGGTGCTCAAACCCAGCCCGTGCAAGTATCTGGAATTTCGACAGCGACGGCTATTTCAGTTGGTTCGAATTTCGCGTGCGCACTACTGGCTGACACGACCATCCAATGCTGGGGATACAACAGCAGCGGCCAGCTGGGCGACGGAACGGTGACTCAAAGAAGCCTGCCGGTGTCAGGTGGCGGCGGGATCAGTACTGTGACATCGGTCGCCGCCGGCGGCAGTCACGTCTGCGTTGCACTTGCCGATGGCACCGCGAAATGTTGGGGAAGCAATGGGAGTGGTCAGCTCGGAAACGGAACCACATCCATCGCCGCCACAACCGCTCCAGAGTCAGTGATGGGTCTTTCAAACATTACAGAGGTTTTTGCGGGTAGCAACTTCAGCTGCGCCATCGCTTCCGGCAGCCTCCATTGCTGGGGGACCAACGGGTACGGGCAGCTTGGACTCGGGAACGTCGATTCTTTCACGACGCCGCAAGATACTGGAATGATCGGAATCACATCCCTGT
>Ga0154382_163_pt1 | contig 12350 bp, 12 predicted proteins | sample RifGroB1_FD_105626 | JGI IMG/M metagenome (GOLD analysis project Ga0154382, IMG submission 105626) | Bdellovibrionales bacterium GWB1_55_8 | reverse complement strand
TTCAGGGCAAGAGCGCTTGATGGCGTCAGCCCAAGTGCGGTTAGCCAGAGCAATCGGAAGCAAGATTTTGTTTTAAGCAGCGCCGATCCCAATCTTCACTATGATAATACGCACAGGGTGTGGTGTCACCCGCGCTTCGGTAGCGAATTTGAGCCATTCGGTGGAGCGGGGATTCCAAATCAGGCCATTCTCCTCTATTTCCCTCATCAGCGATTTAATTGAAAAAGGAGAAAATCTTATGATCCGCCTCATGCTGACAGTTTTAATGAGTTGGGTTGCCTCGACCGCGAACGCTTCGAATTATCCCCCGGATTATTGTCATCAAATTGTGAGGGTCCTGCACCAGGGGCCAGTTCTCTTCGCGACCGTCACCAGTGGCTGTAACGGCGGAGGCCTGGTGATCGGTTACAAAAATTCCGGCTACCTTGCCCGAAAGGGGGCGCATCAACTCGACGCGGTGATCACCTCGAGCTGCCAGCTCAGTGACGGTTCCCGGGTGACCAAGGAAACCGTAGTGAAATTGGGGCGCGAGTATCATGGTACCGGCTATATGAGCGGGGAGATCGATGGATATTCTCTCCTGCCGGATAATTGCCGGTATGGGCTGGATGCTCCGATTGCCGTGGCTTTTTCGGACGGTCGCGGCGACTGGGATTCGCAGTATGGAGCCAATTATCGTTTTGTTTCGCGCGATTTCAATCGGTACGGGAAGGCGATTCCCACGCACGAGCAAAGCTACAATGGCAAGCCGAGCTTCAAGGCCTGGGATATCATTGTGAACGAGATGCGCTACTGAACGCGTTAGCTGGATGCTCGGGGCAACTTGTGCCACAATCAAGGCGTGAAAATCACTTCCAGCGTCGGTCCCGTCAGGCTCCTGGCGATTGTTCTTTCAATATGGGTTTGTCTGATTTCCTCTTCGCAAGCGTCTTCGTTGATTTTTTGGCATAACCAGACAGGGTTACAGGCCCGGTTCATGGAAAAACTGGTACAGGAGTTCAACGCCAGACAGGCACAGGGATCGTTGAAAAGGACGGTGAAGATACACGGCGAGATCGGTCTGGAGTTGGAATCCACCCTGATGTCGAGGATCGACCCGTCGGTCCGCCCGGATCTGATGCTGATTCCCTCGGATATGATGGGATTCAGAAACGAATTGCAGCTGGTGGAGCTTCCTGCATCATGGACTTCTCTCGGGGCTCCTGTTCGTAAAGAAGGGCTGGTGGCCCCGGAGACACATGGAGTTCCTGTCCTGCAGGGCAACCAGCTCTACTTGTTCTACAACAAGCGCCTCGTCAAGAAGGTTCCCGCGACCTGGCAGGAGTTGAAACAACAGCATGGAAGCTTCCAAAAAAGGGGATTGAAGACGATCGGCTGGCCCTACTGCGAGCCGTATTACTTTCTTCCTTTTCTCCAGGCATTCGGGACTTTTGACCCTGAGAAGCTGAACACCCCTTCCATGGAGGCGACGACGGCTTTTTACCGGGAACTGGCGCTGAGCGGATTGGTGCCTCATGACTGCGGAATAGACTGCAGCACCTCCCGGTTTTTCAAAGGTGAGTTCGCCTATGTCATTTCCGGAGACTGGGCCATTGCCGAGGCCAAGGCGAAACTCAAGGAGCATTTCGGGCTCGCGCATCTGCCGGCGATTTCCGATGCGCAGCCAATGATCTCGGGCGAGGTAATTCAGTACCTGGTATTTCCCAAGAAGGAAGCGTTCGTGAAACACGAGGCGTTGCTGCGCGATTTCAGTGCTTTTCTTGTAAGTGAGCCAGTCCAGGCACGCTTTTTCAAAGAGGCAGATCGGCTGCCCGTGATCGCAGGATATCAGCCGCCGGTGTCAGCGAGTTCGAAGCCCGTTCCGAGTGGAAAGTCCGTCTTTTATTCCTGGATCGCCTTGCGAAAGGGCTTACAGCTTCTGAAAGCAGGGGAACGGGGCATTGGAATGAAAATGCAGAAGGACCTTGAACTCTTGATTCGTTCAGAAAGTCCGGCGCGGTGACCCGTAACTTCAGAACGCTCCTCACTCTCATTGTCGTCGGCGTGGCCATTATTCCGGTCCTGGTCCTGACGTATCCTTTCACATCGCTGGTCTCGAACGCGGTTCAGCGGAATGCCGCACGAGAAACCGCGTTGATCGCTGAAGGCCTCGCGCGCGATCTGCAGGCGGACCTCAAGATGCTCGTGGCACAGGCACTTGCTCTGAGCCGCGATAGCGATATTCAGAGAGCGACGCGCACCGTACTGTTCGCGAATAAGGCCGCCTTCCTGATGAAGCGCTTTCTTGAGGATAATTCGCTGTCCGAGTCAGCGTACCTGGTGGACGAGATTTTAAAGCTGAATGCAGCCATTCCGGCGAACCCAAGCTCGACCCTTTCACAGGAGAAGGTCACGGCTATTTTACGGCTGGCGGAAAATGAATACCGCGCTGAAATTCCGGACGCGCTCGGTTATTTCAACTGGATTGCGACCGAAGAAGTCTTTGTGCTCGCCGTGCCGGTTCAAGGACCGCTGGACCGGCCCACAGGACTGCTCTTGATTGAGATTCCTTACAAGAAACTTCAGGAGAAGGTCGCGGCGCGGGTGCAGCAGCCCGCACTTGCTCGTCTGGTCATGGGACGGGCTGCGCCAGCGCCTGTTTTGTCAAAGGACTTCATCGGAGAAGCCGAGGTTTTGATTGCTGGTTTTGAGCCTCAGAAAGAACTCGCGCTCAGTGTGACCGTTCTCGAACCCATGGCAATCCGTTTGGGTGCTGTCCGTCAGACCGTGCGCTGGATGATCTTGAGTTCGATCCTGCTCGCATTAATTGCGGGCGCCGCAGGCTATTATCTGGCTTGGCGGCTCAACCGTCCTTTCAAACGGCTCAATGAGCATCTGAAAAAATACGAGTCGGGCGATTACGGAGCCAAGGTCCCGATTTTCACGATTAACGAATTCAGCCAAATCGCAGCTACTTTGGATTCGATGGCCAGGAAAATCGCTGAACAGATTCAGCTGGCGGCCGAGAATGAAAGGGTTCGTGGAGAGGTGGAGCGGGTCCGCCTGGAAACCGAACTTCACTCACTGCACCAGCAGATGCAGCCGCATTTTCTTTTCAATACGTTAAACAGCATCGGTGCCATGATTCACATCGATGCCGACCGCGCTACCGGACTGGTGAACAAGTTCTCGGATCTCTATCGGCTCATTCTTGAGATGAACCGCACGAATACGGTGCTGCTGGATAAGGAGCTTACCGTTATCTCGCACTATCTTGAACTTCAGGAGATGCGTTTTGGTGAACGTCTGCGATATTCGATCGCCTGCGATCCGGGGTTGCTGCGCACGGTCCACGTTCCCGGTCTGATGCTCCAGACATTGGTGGAAAACGCCGTAAAGCACGGAATTGCGAAGTCCCTGGAAGGCGGAGAGGTTCGGGTTTCTGTAATCCAGGCCGGCGATGAGCTCTTCAGATGTGAGATCGTCAATACCGGGGGGGCGCTGGTTGAAAAAGAGGGTGGAACCGGATTGGCGAACACTCGGCGAAGATTGGCTCTGCTGTATGGGGAAGCGCACGGATTCGTGCTCCAGACCGGCGCTGCGGGAGAAACAGTGGCAAGCTTTACCTTTTCAGGGAGGTGCCTGTGAAGAAGCGAATTCTTGTGGTGGATGACGAACCGCTGGCCAGGACCCGAATTCGGAAGTATCTGGAACGGTTCCCTGATCAATATGAGGTGCGCGAAGCTCCGGACGGCCTTGCGGCGCTCGCGCTTCTCGCTGAGTTTAAACCCAGGATAGTGTTCCTTGATATCGAGATGCCCGAGCTGACAGGGTTCGATGTCCTGCGCAACATTCCAGGCCCCGACCGGCCGAAAATTATTTTTCAAACTGCTTTTGATCAGTTCGCGGTGCGCGCTTTTGAAGAAAACGTCTGCGATTACCTGCTGAAGCCGTTCTCAGATGAACGCATTCAGAAGAGCCTCGAGCGCGCAACTGAGAACAGCGGCGGCGAATTGGACAAACTTGAATCGCATTTGACCCGTGAAAAACAGTTTCTCAGAAACCTTGTCGTCAATGTGGGCGTTAAACAGAAGGTGATCCTGGTTTCGGATATCTGGTGTTTCCTGAGTGAGGCTCACGTCTCCAAGGTGGTACTGGAAAAGCTGGACTATGCCTGCAATCATTCGCTGACCTACTTTGACGAGAATCTCGATCCCAGTTTGTTTCTTCGTATCCATCGTAACGCGATTGTGCGTCTGGACCGCGTCGCATCCTATACGAATGGTCCGAACACGGAGGTGACGCTTGCGAACGGGCTCGTCATAAAAGCTTCGCGAGAAGGTGCCAGGGCGCTGAAACAGGCGTTAGGTTCGGACCTCTAGGTTATTCGCCCGTGCTGATCCTGAACATGTGTATCACGGGTAAGGAGTAGTTATCCGTCATGACTTGCACGGTATAAAGTGTGCGGTTCTCGTCGTCATACGCTGACGCTCCACTGGAGAGACCATAGCCTTCCTGGATCGTGGGATAGGTCAGCGTCCATGTGGCGTACGGTTTGATATGCCATGGTTTGTAGCTTTCGGTGGATGATGGCAGTGCGCTGTCCACGAGATTGGGAGACGGGTCATCCACGATTCTTCCTGCTGCCTTCACTCTTGCCAGGTCGGCTGCATCATAGGCCCAGACGAAGTCCACATACGGATACGCATGAGCGCCTTTGTTGAAGTTCACTGGGTCATAACAGCAAGGGTCTGCCGTATTGGTCATGGCGATTCCCCGGCAGGTATTATCGGGAGGGGGGGAGTTGTATCTGTTTCCATGTTCCGCCTGGATGTCTGTGCCCGGTCCGTAGCAGGCTTCGCCCAAGCCGTGTTTTCCGGTGTAGAGAATGGTTGCCGTTCCAGATGGAAAGACCACGCCAGAATGATGAGAGCCTTTGTTGTAGAGTGTCTGCGAGCTGTAGTAGGTACCGATTGTCTGGTGATCGATGGGATAATACAAAAGTGCCGAGACAGGGGCCGGCATGGGCCCGAGTTGATCCGGATCGAAGGCAAATGCCGCGGGTCCTGAGGAAGTTCTCCCAAGAATGGAGAGCGCGCTCATCCCGGTCAGGACCTTTCCTCCCAATTCGGCTTGCCAGTTCGAAGGAATAGCGGTCATGTAACCGCCAATGAAGCCAGCCTGAGGTACCGGGGTCGGCTTGCTTCCCAGTTCAAACATTCCCTCAAAATCCCCCGCAGTCGCGAGGTTCAGGCCTGATCTGAAATGAGATCGAACAGCCTGATGCCCGGCATCGTAATAAGCATAGGCAGAGCCAATCAGCTTGTCTCCGTACTTGAGGAGTCCTCCGATCTTGACGCCATTGACTTCGATCGGACCGCCGTCGGTCTTCAAATTAAGACGATTGCCTTCCGTGATGTCCACGAGGTTCTGGATCACCGTTGCAGTGTTCAGGTCGCTGAGAGTGGAACTGTTCACTGGCGCCGGGATGCTGATTTCCGCAACCTGTTGATTGTTGTCATGTCCAACGATGAATAAAGAGTGATTGACCGGGTTGTATGCGATTGCGGAACCGCCATAGGACAGACCCTGATATTGAGGGCCTCCCATGTCCTGCTTGGGAACGAGGAAAGCCCCGAGGTATGTCAGGTCCGCAGAGTGCAGCAGCTTTTTTCCCGCCGGCGGTGGAGTAGGCTTGGGTAGGGCTGTGGTTTCGGAATCATGGGCTCCGACTTCGAGGCGGTGGGCGATGTTGACCTGGCGGCAGGCCGTACTCAGAGAGCCGATCAAGAAGGCGACTGAAAATAAGATCGTTCTCATGCTTATCCTCTAGTTCACCAAAGCGGATACGACCGCCGACCTGAGGCTCTCGTTTTCATTTGAGTCATAGGAAGCGCTCTTGATGGCACTCACCTGAAAATAGTAGGTCTGTCCCGAGCTGAGCCCACCCAGTTCGAAATGGTTGGAGGAATCGGCTTCCACCGATTGATTTAGGTCGGTTGCCGAGGTCCCGTAGTAGATCCGATGGCCGCTCAGAAGGTATTCGGCACTGTTCTCGCCTTCGGTCCAGCTGAGCTGCACGGTTTTCTCGCCCGTGCTTTGAGCTGCGACATTCGCGGGTTTAGGCGGTGGTCCGCTGTAGTGATCGCTGACCACGAAATCGTCCACTGCATACCATTGCTCTTCACCTGACGCGTTCAGAACGGAGTTGTTGCCTCCGAGCCAGACATGATTCCATTTCCAAAGATCGGGATCATCTCCCGCCGGCACCCAGGCGATTCCTGTAGTGCTGTTTACCAAATTTCCGTCGTACCAGACTTTCTCTGCCCCATCCGCATTCCCGGCGGTGTTCATCCTCACGAAAAATTCAAAGCTATGCCAATTGCCGTCACCTGGTGCAGGAAGCCCGGCGGGCCCTGGTGTTGTCCAGTCCAGGGGGGATGCTCCCAGATAGACATCAGAATTGAAGGACGCCGAATTGTTCCGCGCCGCAGTCAATGGTGAATGAGGAAGATCAAACTGGATCCGATAGGAGCCTCCTCCGAACTTCGCCAGCTGAGGAGTGAAGCGCGGCTTGTTCTGAGTTCCATCGAAAAAGCTCCAGATCGAAGTCGCGAGCGACGGGTTCAGATGGGAGAGGTGCAGAAACTTTTGCATGGGGCTTGGTGATACATCGGTCGGCCACTGCCAGTCCGGTTGAAACTGGATCCAATAGCGGACATACACCTCGTTTCGATCAGGGAAGTGCACGCCAAGTAAACCGTCGGAACCCCAGCTTCCGCCAGAAGAATAGCAGGGCTCACTCCACATGACGAAGCTTTTGCCTGTTCCCCCACGCGGATGCAGATCGTTGATGTTCAGCGTTTCGTGATTTCCGTCCAGATTGGAACAGCTCTCCGCGGCGGCCACCCGGTAATCGTGGTAACCCGATGGAACAGGTGTCGTGCAGATTTGCCCAAGAATGCATGTATTTGTTGCGCCGGTCTGGCTTTGAGGGGGGGTCCAGTTCTCGTGGTTGTTAAAACTATCGCTGAAAACAGCGGTCGCGTTCACTGTTGAAATAGGCGGGGTGAAGGAGGGTGAAGGTATTTCGGAATCTTCCGAGATGGGACCTTCCGGTAAAACGAGGTTGGAGATGGAAGTTGTTGAGTTGCAGCCAGCGGCTAATCCCAAAAGCAAGAAAGCGGACACGCCTGTTTGCAATCCCAGGATTCGAATAGACATAAAAAGAGATTCCCCAGTGTCTTCCGTTAGTCAGCGCACCCCACGGATTTTACGATACTTTCATTGTGAAACATCGGACGCGAGCTGAACAGATGTGTCGCGCCGGACACGATCAATCGCCGGCATTGAAATTGTGGTACGTCATTGTATAAAACTCCGCGGGGGGTACATGCGTTTTCTTTTTGTTTTCTGCGCATTGGTTTTCAGTCTGCAGTCTTCGTTCGCGGCTCTTCGTCATCGTGCGAGCCTGGGAATAGCCGTTGAAAAGGAACGAGTTGGTGTCCGTGTGACGGCGGTCGTTCCACAGGGCACGGCCGAAGCGGTGGGCCTGGAAAAAGGAGACATTGTTCTTGAGGTCAACGGTCACGCGATCGTGGATCTGACGAGTTTGCAAGGCATTGTACGATCTTATTATGAGGACGATCCGATTGAAATCAGTACGGTGCGGGCTGGAAAGAATATCCGTATCAACGGGCGGTTTAGTCCCTTTCCCGAAGAGCGTCCTCGGGATTTGTTGACGGAATATACGAGTTTCAAGAGCAGGTCCAACGAGCTGAGCGCCTTGATTGTGTCGCCTGCCGGCTCCGAAAAGAGCCGGCTTCCGGCGGTACTCATTGTCGCGGCATTGAGTTCGTCCAGGCTCGCGAATGCCGGTAGTCTGTATTCCATGTCCGCTGATCTTGCTTATGGGTTGGCTCGCGCGGGTTTTCGTGTGTTGAGATTCGAACTGTCCGGCTCAGGAGACTCGGAGGGCGTTGATTTTCGCAAGCAGGATTTTGAGTCGATGTTAAAGGACAATCTTGCTGCGATCGATTTCCTGAAGTCCCGGAAGGACGTGGACCCGAAGAGCGTTTACCTTTTTGGTCACAGTACGGATGGAATCGCCGCCGGGATACTCGGTTCCATGCGGGACAATGGCGGGGTTGTTTTGTCCAGCACGATAGGAAGGACCTTCTACGAACGCATGTCCGACACTTTACGCTTTCAGCTGCGAATGGACGGGAAGGCGGCGGAAGAAATCCATTCGAGGATTGAGCATCATTTTCAGTTTCTACAGCGTATTGTGATGGGTGAAAGCATTGATGGCATTTTAAAGAAGGATCGGCATTTCGGTGATCTCGTGAACGCGAATGGCCGCATCCATGATGACCGCACGATCGAGTTTTGGCGGCAGCTCCTGAGTTATAACTTTCCCAAGGAATATATGAAGATCAAGAGTCCTGTGCTCATCGTCTGGGGAACTTCCGATTTTCTGACTCAGCGGACATGCCACGAAGTGATTGCAGGCGCCGTCAAGGCTGGTGGAAACAATGACGTCAGTCTGGAAATCGTCGATAATTTGAGCCATCGATATACGTTTGCGAAATCGCCGGAGGAAAGCTGGACGGAGATGAGGCAGTCGCGCGGCAAAATGCATCCTGAAATCATCCAACTGATTTCCGGCTGGCTGAAAAAGCGACAGTGAAATACTTTTTAGGGTACCTGTTGCCAGGTTTTTCACTGCAGCACATTAACTCGGTTTTGCTCATGATTCTACATGACACGCGCGATTGGCTCCGCGCGCCGGCGCCCCGTCCCGTGACATCCGCTTGTTTGTTTACGAATTAGTGGCGAACGGCAATCAGCCGCTAATCTATTATCAATCAAGTATTGAGGAGAACTCTCATGAAAGCTGTCCCTATCTTGTTAACGCTCGTTTTCGCATGCTCGATATCGAGCGCCGTCGCTAGCGACGTTCTCGGTGGCCCGACTCCTGTTCCGACTCCGGAATGTTCCCTGAAGTTCGAGAAAATCGGCTCGAAGGAGATCAAGGTCGGGAGCTTCGCGACCTACTTCGTCAGACTGGAGAATACGAGCGCATGCTATTTCGATGATCTGAAGATCGTGGATCAGCTGCCCGATCGTGCGAAATTCGATTTCGCTTACCCTGAAGCCAAGGTCGAGGAGGGGGCGGGACCCGATTTTGGAGGAGAAGTGAAATGGAAGCATATCGATCTCGAACCCTATGAAACGCTGTATTTCGAAATTCGCGTTCATGTCGTTGGTCCTCCGGATCGGAAGCTGATCAATAAGGCATGTCTGTTCAAGGATGGCGAGAAGCTTGAATGTGACTCCGTAAGAACAAAAGTGGTTGAAGGCGAGGCAGAATAGTCCTCCGCATTCATAATGGCCGGGCCCGGATCTTTATGAGGATCGGTCCCGGCCTTTTTTTTGAAGGGTGACCGCCGCGGCACAATTCCACCGCGACGGTCGTTGAAACAATGGAGATTACAGAAGAGGCGCTCCCGTCCAGATATAGCAGGTTCCACGGGCGCGTTCGAAGCCGCGACCGGTGTCGAGTTCAAGGACAGACGGCGCGATATGGCGTCCGCTCGTCTCGCCTGATCCGGCATGCAGAGCACCACGGGGCAGGGTGATGGCAGGGTGAGGGCCCATTTGGCCCTGAATTCTCGTGCCCAGCAAATCAGTGAACCTGCGCGCTGAGTTGTTGTAGACGAGCTTGTCATCGCAGCTCACTTCGAGCTCAGGATTGTCGGGATGGATGGAGTCATCCGTGACTTCGCCGCCATCGATGGTGACGAGCTTGTCAAAGCGCGCTGCAACTTTGCAGCTCTTCAATCCTGAGCCATTTTGCTGCTCCTCTCCTTGTATGTGCTGTTGGAAATCGTAATGACAGACAAGGTTGAAGCAGACAGATTTGGTCGGAGGAGTGCAATTGCGACCGGGACAGTTGCCCGGATGTTGCCCTTCACCCGTATTCTGGTCCTGACCAGGACCTTGAACTGGACCCGGATTTTGCTGATCCCGACCTTCGTCGGCAAAGGTGAAAGACATGGGTGAACTGATCAACGCGACCAGCGCAAAGTAGCGCAAAAGATGCATGGTATCACTCCTTCCGTGAGTGGTTGTTGTTTCCTCGGTTAATGAGGCGATCGACAGCAAGTGCAATCTATAGGCCTCAGTCGCGCGAATTGGGCATGTGTGTTGCAGACGGTTCCCGCCGCATCTTTGATGTGCCTCAATATCGAAGCGCAGGGAGCGTTGCCTCATGAGCCCTAAGAAGTTACTCGATCTTTTGCTGCTGTTTCTCCTGGTCCTCTTTCATTATGGATGTCAGTCGGCGGTCCCGCGGGATCCGAAGGCTCCGAGCGGAGCGGCAATTTCCGATCCCAGCGGATCTCCCAGTCCGTCCGGCGGGGCACCGGCGGTTCAATGGTCTGACATGACCTACGCGTTGAACTCCGCTCATGAACCTCGAGTGATGTTTCTGCGTTTTGATGGACTGATCGAAATAGGAGCCAGCTCGGAGGATCGGATTTTCGCCGGATATGTCGAGGACGCTGAGCTTCGAGCATTGCATGAGTTGATAGAGAATCACCTCACTGCGATGTCCGGGGAGGATAAGTGCGAGGGCGCCGGATATCTGATAGTCCGATCCAGGTCATCCTCGAAACAGGTCTGTATTCCTGAAAAATGCAACATATCGGAACTGTTCACGCGGCTCTTGGAGAAGCATAGCCCCGAACAGATGTCTCGTCCGTGCAAGGATGCGGTCCTTGATTTCGAGCGCGGCTACCGTGAATTGCGTGCATGCGACACGGCGGAGGATTGTTCCTATATCGGAAATGAATTCCTGCCAATTGAGGCCGATCACCTTTCCAGTGTTCAGGTGGATGATTGCTCCCATTTCCGGCCCCTGATTGTTGCGAACGTCTTTGAGGTGGTCTCGCGTCAGCTGGACCTGCTCATCCGTCGTGACCTCGTGAACCGGGTGTGCGACCGCACTTTATACCGGAGCTCTTGTTCGAGTTATCGGCATATCGAAACACGAGGCGCTCCCCCTGTTTGCATCAGGGGGGAGTGTCGCGTGAATCCGGCATTATCCATCTGACCAACCTTTTATCAAAAGGAGTTTCCTGATCATGAAATATGCAATTTTGGTTTGGCTGCTGACTGTACTGAGTGGGACAAACTGTTGGGCCGGTGTGCCGGTTCCGGAGCCCTGCACTGGAAAGGATTGCGAGTCAGTGGCCAAATTGGTCTGCTTTAATCTGCTCTGCAACTATGAGGAATCCGCGCCGAAGGCGCGTTATCGAAAGTGCGAGTCCGCCGCGCGATTCGAAAAATGGGTGACAGGGGATGGTAGTGAAATTCCGGATATTTCGGAGCATCCACTGAATCCCGAATTTGAGGTGGCATGCGATGATGAATTGCTCTTCAATAATTCAGCTTATAGGTACACGGACGCACTTGGAACGCGGCTCCAGGCTCAAGCAGGTCCTTATCCGGCAACGTTGCTTCCCAGGGGGGCACTGCGCGAAGGGCATCGGTACGTGCTCTCAACCTTGGAGTTGAACGGCCAGACGCTACGCGGCCACTGCTACATTTATACGGGATACTACTGAGAAGATTTTTGGTTGGCCGTTTTGCTTACAAGTCGTTGTTTTATAAGATTAATATTATTCACTTATTTCAGACTATACTTTTTTAACGCAGCGCGTTATAACGTCCCGGCTCATCTTTGAGAGTCACCGCTGTGCTGAATAATGTGGAGTTGAAAATGGTGAAAAGAAAACTACCCCTTGTCGGCCTGTTTCCCGCGTTCGTCTGTGCAGCCTTGCTGCTGGTGATTGTCTTTCAGAACCGCGTGGCAAAAGCGAACGAGCCGGCCAAGTCATCCGCTCCCACTGCCAGAAAATACCTTATATCCATCGATACGCTGATTCGCGAAAATCAGACAGCAGGCTGGAGTCAGGGCCTTTGTGCATGGGTTCATGAGAGCCTGACTGTATTGAGTGCCGCGGAACCCGCTTCCAAATGCGTGAGCTTTGCGGTCGATGAGGAAGCGGAGAAGAAAGTTCGCGGGCTCAGCATCATCGGTAATTTTGAATACCGGATCCACCTGTCGGAGCTGACCGATGGCTCGCTCGATGTTCAGGTTATCAACTGGCGTCGCGATCGGCTCGAATCAGATTTTGAACGGGTCGGTTGGAAGATCGCACCGGGCACCCCGACAGTTCAATCCAATCTGCTTTTCAAGATTTTGCGCCGGATAGTGGAGTTCCATCAGAACGAGCGGGCTCTGAAGGAATTCGCCATGGCCGCCGGCATTCGGGAATCCACCAGCATCCGGATGGATTCTGAAG
>Ga0154382_156_pt1 | contig 12667 bp, 12 predicted proteins | sample RifGroB1_FD_105626 | JGI IMG/M metagenome (GOLD analysis project Ga0154382, IMG submission 105626) | Bdellovibrionales bacterium GWB1_55_8 | reverse complement strand
ATTCCGGCGGCATTCAGTTCGAGATCCAGCCGAAGGAGTTCCCATTTTTCAGGCGTGAACTGAATGTTTCTGGATTCCAGATAAGACACAAAGTAGCCCCTCAGTTCACGTTCGCAAAACTGACTAAGCGCCTGACCCTGGGTTCCGGATTCCATTGCGCGGATCATTAAATTTCCGCTGAATTCAATGTGTTGCCGCAACTGAGTTCCTGCCGTTTCGAGATCTCTGATCTCTCCGAAATGGGTGAGGAATGCGCGTTTTGCGCCTGTCGCGATGATCCGATCGACGCTTCGCTTCGCCTCTTCGGGATCAAACTCAGTCGGGCTGGTTGTGGGAAGAATCACAAGGCCCTGATTTTGGAGCGCCGGATAGGCGAGCCCGAAGGCATCGCCGGTGAATATCCCTGAAAGAGCCGGAACATGGATGGCCATGTGGTGATTCGCGTGTCCGCGCGTATGCAGAAAGGAGAGTTCTCCTGATCCGAAGGGAAGTTTTTCGCCATCTTCGACGATTTTCACTCGGTCAGAAGGGATCGGCTGGATATCACCGTAAAGCCGTTCGAAAGCTTCATCACCGTAAACCTTGCGCGCGCTTTGCACGAGCCGGGTGGGATCGATCAGGTGTTTGGCGGCGCGGGGATGGGCCACGAGAGTCGCTCTAGGGCAGCTGCGAACAAGAGCTGATGCGCCAGCGGAATGATCCAGATGCACATGCGTGATGATGATGTATCTGACCTGTTCAGGGTCGAGTTCATGGTTTTTAAGCGCTTGGAGCATCTTCGGCACGGCATGAGCCGTGTTGGTTTCAATGAAAGCAGCTTCCCGACCGCTTATAAGCAGATAAGCGGCCGCGAATTTCGGATTCAGATATTCACAGTCGATTGTTTCCAGGAGCATCGAATCTCCGTAGCATCTGAACGAGCTTTCCGTCCAGCAGCGGATGCTGCTATACCGGCGGACATGCAATCGTTGATCCCTGATTTCGAGTACCGCCTCAAACTCGAGCGGCTGAAAATCGGCTCTGAATCCATTGAAGTCGAATGCCTGAAAAGCCTGGACGAGACCATCGATGCGCTTTTTTCTTATCTCGAACGGGGGGGGAATCCCGCACTTCTGGAAGAGCTATGTCCCTATTTCGGCGTTGTCTGGCCTTCCGCGCGAGCTCTTTCGGAATTCCTGGTGGAACAATCGGATATTGAGTTGAAGAACGCCAGGGTTCTTGAGGTGGGCTGTGGCCTTGCGATTCCGTCCATGATCGCAAGCAGGCTCGGGGCGATTGTAACCGCCGCGGATTTTCATCCTGAGGTAGAAAAATTCCTTAGCAAAAATCTGGAGCGAAACCGGTTGCGAAACATCCGTTATGTGTCGCTTGACTGGACCAATCGAGCATTTGCTGAAGAAGAGCGTTATGACCTCGTGATCGGCAGTGACATCCTTTATGAGAAGACGCACCCGGTATCGGTGGCTCGTGCTGTTTCCTCATGGGTGAAACCACATGGAACGGTGATCATTGCTGATCCTGCGCGGCCCTATCTTCAGCAGTTCGTGGATCAGATGCGGGATCTTGGTTTTTCCGCGCAGACAGATACCCGTCGCGCGGATGGTAAAGATATTTTCCTGCTGATCTTCCGGAATTAAGTGCGAGCTTCGTTGCTGCCCAGAAGTTCACGCTCTGCCTGGAGCCAGTGGTCCAGTTGGCTGCCACCTTGGCCGGAAAGATAGATGGAGTAGGCGCGCAGCGCGACTTCATGCGCTTTGATCTGCGTTGCCGGTCGGGAGCTCTGAGTCATTTCTTTCATTGCAGAAGCTGTTGATGAAGTTTTGGACGAATTTGTCGAGGATGATGTTTTTTTCTTCAGAGTGGGTTTCGCCATGGTTGCCTCCTAGTTGTTAAGCGAACCTTCTACCAGACATTTGTTTGGTTCAGCACGCGTTTTATTGGTGAGATTGTGTCTCATTTTTCTCTTAACGCGGTTAAGATTTCGTCAAAGGCGCAGATCATGCCTCCTGACTTGCAGCGCAAATCCGAATGGCGTTCAGACGTTTTGCCGCCCTGCTGAATCAGACCGGTCGCACGAAGCACGTGCGTTTCAATGATTACAGTGTAGTGGTCCATGCGCCAGAGCTGGTGCGATTCATACGGCCGGATTACCGTGCTACGGATCTACTCAGCCTGATCAGGCACTTGAGCCCCCATCTTCATATTGCGGTGAATGAGCGCGGAATGGTCCCTGCGGCCGAAAGGTTCTTCGAAGAGTCCCGCGATCCTACGCATTATGATGCGGTCTGGGTTCGTGACAGCCTTTGGGCTTATCTCGGTCTTCGTGCGCAGGGTCGGGTTGTGGATGCCAAAAGAATTCTGCTTTGTCTTCTTCAATACATAAGCACGCCCGCACAACAAGGAAGGTTGAGGAGGGGCAAGCCGCTGCATATTCGCTTCGATCCAGAATCGAAAACATTTTCCGATGTTCGGGAGGGCGGAAAAATCCAGCAGTGGAATCATAAACAGAACGATGCGGTTGGATTGTTATTCGATCTGTTGTTGCGTGCGTTATCGGAAGGTCTTCTGACGCAAGCGGATATCCCTCGAAGCGGCTGGGACTCGCTTGCACTCCTGCCGGCGTACTTTGAAAAAATCCGCTTTGCAGATACGGAAGACGCCGGATGCTGGGAGGAGATTGAGCGGGTAAACACGTCTTCCGTTGGCCTGGTGACGTCGGCACTGGAGCGGCTTCAGCAGCTGATGACAAGGAAGGCGGAGAATGACCGAGTGATATCCAGAACGCTTTTGGAAGCGGCAGGGCGGAATGGCGTCGGGGAAAGTCTGCGGAGTTCGGAAATAGAAAGGCTGGTTTCGAGAGGGTACCGTCGCATACGAAATCAGCTTGAAAGAGGCGGCGAGTCCCCCCTTTATTCGGTTTGCGATCCGCGCCATCGAGGAAGCGATGCCGCACTGTTGAATCTTATTTATCCTGCTCGGTTGGAAAGGTTGACGTTCCAGGAGAAAATGAGCGTTGTTGCGCTTGTTCAGCCTTTGGTCGGGATGGTCGGGGTCCGGCGATATTTCCGTGATTCCTATCAATCGGGCAATTACTGGTTTTCTGGTAGCGAGAGGGTCCCCGTCACGCGGCGAAAGGGCCTTTCACGCTCAGCAGCGGAATTCGTGACGCGAGGGACGCAATACATCGACGGCACTGAGGCTCAATGGTTTTTTGATTCCTGGTACTCCAAGGCCCTGGGACTCTTACATCGTCAGAGCGGAGAATTTTTTTATCGCGAGAAGCAGCTTCAGTTCCTGAATCGAGCCCTGGCTCAGATAACCGCGGGAGAAAGCGTATTGGGTGCGGATGGGCGACCGGTACCCCCTTTCTCCCTTCCGGAAAGTTATAATTCAATCGTCTCTGACGGCGCGCAGTATTTTGTACCAAGTCCCATTGCACCGCTGACTTGGGCCAAGGCATGTCTGGCGATCGCCTTGTCCGAGTTAAGTAAACCCATACGATGATTGTTGATCTTTGTGGCACTTGGGTTGCAGACAGCACCGCGCGGTGGATTCTGCTTATTTGTTTCTCGGAGTAACGGCGTTATTTTTCGGGGCAACGGCAATCGCCGCATTTCTTTGGGCTTACAGGTCCGGGCACTTTTCAAACCTGGACGAGTCCGCAAGCTCGGTCCTGGACTCGGAAGACGTGCCGGATCGCTTTCCTGAAAAGAGGCTGAAGAACGATGCCGCAAACCGGGACAGCAGCGCCAACTGAATATGATACGACGGAGGTGGATCGCTCAACGCGCTGGCCCGTCACCGTCTTATATATGAGCGCGCTGTTTTGGTTGCTGGTCGGAACTGTATTCGCGCTTATTGCATCCATCAAGATGCACATGCCCGACTTTCTCGGGGATTACGCTTTCCTGACGTTCGGAAGAATTCGTTCGGCCCACCTGAATGCGGTCATTTATGGCTGGTCATCATTGGGTACGATCGCAACGTTGGCGTGGCTGGTTGCACGACTGGCGAGGGTTCCTCTCAGGGGTGGGATTGCTCTTCTCGCGACGGCGGCCCTGTGGAACCTGGGTGTGCTTTTAGGCGTCGTCCAGATCATGGCCGGAAACATGCGCGGCTCGGAGTGGCTGGAAATACCTACTCCGATTCCAGTTTTGTTTTTGGCGGCCTTTGTTCCGGTAATCTGGGTATCCCTGAAAACCTTCGCCCAAAGAAAAATTCAGTCAACTTATGTATCGCAATGGTATTTGTTCGGAGCGACCTTTTGGTTTCCGGCCATCTATGTCGTCGCTTACCTGCCTGTGTATCAGGGAGTACCGCAAGCAGCGATGAACTGGTGGTTTGCGCATAATGTTCTTGGCATCTGGTTCACTCCGATCGGACTTGCTTCAGCCTACTATTTCATCCCGAAAATCGTTGGAAGGCCGATTTACAGTTATTACTTGAGCCTGCTTGGGTTCTGGGCACTGGCGCTCTTTTACAATTGGAATGGTTCGCATCACCTTGTTGGTGGGCCCGTGCCCACCTGGTTGATGACCGCTTCGATCACGGCAAGTGTCATGATGGTCATTCCGGTCGCGGCGGTGGCGATCAATCACCACATGACCATGAAGGGGCATTTTTCCCTATTGAAGACGAGTCCGACCCTGCGATTCATTGTCTTTGGGGCGATGAGTTATACGGGTGTGAGTCTTCAGGGTTCCATGCAGGCGTTACGAAACGTCGCGCAAATTACCCATTTCACGCATCACACGGTTGCCCACTCCCATATGGGGATGTACGCGTTTTTCACGATGACGCTTTTTGGTGCGATGTATTACATTCTTCCGCGGATTCTGAGGGTCGAATGGCCATCGGCCCCCGCCATTCGCTGGCATTTCTGGCTGACAGCCCTCGGAATCGGAATTTATGTCGTTGGGCTGACGATTGGCGGCTTTTTCCAAGGTCTCGCGTTGAATGATCCAGCCCGTTCTTTTCAGAGCATCACGGACGAAATGATCCCCTATCTTGAATTAAGAAGTGTGGCGGGTGTGTTGATTGCCATCGGCCACGTCGTTTTTGCGATTTCCTGTGTTCGGTTGCTGAAGAGAGCGAGGGAGGGCCTCTTCTCATGATGAGTCGCGGTATCCTCATGTTTTTCGGAGTGCTCGCGACTTATATCAGCGCGCTCTTCGGCATCAATCTGATTCCGAAGTTCATGCTGGAGAGAGTTCGTCCTGAAGGAACGATGTTGCCCTATGCTTATACGGAACAGGAACTTCGCGGAAGAAGGGTCTACGTTCGTGAGGGTTGTGTTTATTGTCATTCTCAACAGATTCGCGCAAAGCAGAACGGCAGTGACATGGAGCGTGGCTGGGGGCAGCGTCCGACAGTAGCTCAGGATTATGTTCACGATAGTCCGGTGCTGTTGGGGACAATGAGGACTGGTCCTGATCTCGCGAATATCGGTGTACGGCAGCCGAGCGACGATTGGCATCTCAAGCACCTCTACAATCCCAGGATCACGTCCCCAGGTTCCATCATGCCGCCATATCCCTGGCTCTTCATGAAACAGGGTGAGTACGACCGCGGAATGACGCTGGATCTGCCGCAAGAGTTCGCGCCGGAAGCCGGTGCACAGGTGATTCCCACTCAAGAAGCCCTTGATCTCGTGGCCTACCTCAAATCGCTCAAACGCAATTACAAGGTCGAGGGATTGAAATGACGGATCCTCGACATGAAAAAGAGCAGCAGAAGCACAGACTGAATGAACCCGAGGGGGATGAAATCGACGTCACCCGAATGCACCTTGGCTTGACGCGAGAGCATGGCGAACCTCACGAAGGGTATGAGCCCATGCCTCTGTGGCTACCGACGCTCATCGTGGGTCTGCTTGTTTGGGCGGGGTATTACATCGGTCGCTATGGAGGGACGTTTGACGCGAACTCCTATGATCCGGTAACGATCGAAGAAGGCGCGGGATCTGGTAACGGCGCCAGCCAGGGATCGCCAATGGACCGCGGAAAAAACGTGTTTGTTTCGACATGCGTATCCTGCCACCAAACTAATGGCGAAGGCGTGCCCGATCAGTATCCTCCGCTCGCAGGGTCATCGGTCGTCACCGGTGATTCAAAAAAACTGGTCCAGATCATCCTGCACGGGTTGAATGGTCCGTTGGTCATAGGCGGAAAACGATATGATGGAAGCATGCCCGCCTGGGCCGGGACTTTGGATGATGCTCAGGTGGCAGACGTGTCCACTTACATTCGCAAGTCCTGGGGGAATAAAGGGGATGAGGTGACGCCAGACCAGGTCAAAGCGATTCGCGCGGCAACATCGGGCCGGGGACAACCATGGACAGCAGCGGAACTCGGCTTGCCACATTGAATCCTGGTGTGCGCTGTGCAACCTGTGGGGCTGCCTTAAGCGCGCATTCAGGGGCTCATGCACCTGAATACCAATTCTGCTGTTCCGGCTGTTCGATGATCTTCAAATTCAGAGCGGATTCAGGGGCAGAATCAACGAACACGTCCGATTCAAAAATACTCCGCAATATCATCATCTCAATATTCATCGCCATCAACCTGATGGGTGTCAACATTGGTTACAACGACGAGGTTTCGAACGGGGGCGCCATTCCTGCCGTGGGCTGGATCAGCTTTGCGCTGACTTCCGTCATTTTCATTCTTCTTGGACGGCTTTTGCTTCTGGAAACGTTCCATGCGTTGAGTCGCCGTTCGGTCGTCATCGAGCTTCCGTTCGTTACGGGGATTATCGGCGCGATTCTGCTATCGGCCGTGAATTTGATCTCGGGCAAAGGCGCGATATACTTTGATACCGCCGGTATTTTACTGGTTGTCTATACAATCGGAAAATGGGTTGGCGCCCGGGTCCGTCTTCATGCAATCGATCAATCGAGGAATCTCATTTCCTCGTTTGATTCCGTCTATATCAAACGGACGGTGGAAAAAGGTGAAGTTCCCGTCTCAGCGGATCAGATCCGCGAAGGCGATCGTGTTCTGGTGCGTTCAAGCCAAGTGATTCCGGCTGACGGAATCATCGAGTCGGGTGCAACTCATGTCGGAGAAACCTTTCTCACAGGAGAGCATTTACCGAAGGCCAAAGCGGCAGGCGACGCGGTGTATGCGGGTACCAAGGCTTACGATGGTGACATTCTCATGCGCGTATCCGCGACCGGCGAAGCAACGCGAATTCAGGCTATCCTGAAAAGCTCTATCGCTTTGGCCGGACTGCCAAGCCGGTGGACAAATCAGGCGAATCGGCTGGTTGCCTGGTTTTTTCCACTGGTTCTATTCATTGCTGCGGGAGCTGTGTTCTTCTGGGGCGCGCGCGTCGATTCCGCGACCGGACTGATGAACGGGCTTTCGGTTCTTTTGATTGCGTGTCCGTGCGCAATGGGTCTAGCGACGCCGATCATGCTCTGGGCCGGCATCGGCGCGTATGCGCGGGCCGGGATCGGCGTGCGGGATCCTGAGGCGATCGAAAAACTGTGTGAAGTCAATTACGTGGTCTTTGACAAAACGGGGACGCTCACGCAGGTATCTCTCGATGATTCTGATATTCTCATGATGACCGGGTTTGAAAAAAGCCGGGCGCTCGCCTCAGTGGCCGCCTTGGAGGCCATCACGGATCATCCCTATGCACGCGTATTTTCGCGATATCAGGCAAGGGGCCTGATGAGGGCTGACGCAAATACCCTGACGCCTTTGCCTGGAGTTGGTATCAGTGGCATCGTGTTTGACGATTCGGGTTCCCTGCGCGTCGATATCGGCAACGAAGGTCTGCTGGTGTCAGGATCGGAGCGGCAGATCGCTGTGCGATCGAAAATGAGAGGGTCACACCTCAGAGAGCTTTATGTCAAACTCGACGGACAACTGGCGGCTGTCGCGCTCCTTCGTGAAACCGTTGTGACGGATACCGACCTGCTGTTTTCGAAGATCGGTATCCCGGGAGAAATACTGACCGGAGACCCATCGCCTCGAGCGAGGGAGTTGTTTCGCGTCTGTTATCGCGGAGGTCGTATGCCACAGGAGAAGTCGGAGAGGATTTCTGAGCTTCGCGCAAACGGGCATCGCGTACTGTATGTCGGTGATGGTTTGAATGACACGCCTGCGATGGCGCGCTCCGATGTTTCCATCGCGATCTCTGCGCCAGGAAGTCTTCCAGCGGATGCGGCCTCGTTCACCTTGTCGGGCAATCAACTGGAAATGATACCTATGCTGCGCTCCAGTGCGCTTCTGATTCGCGGAAACATCCGGGGCAACCTGCTTTGGGCGGCCACCTATAACCTTGTAGGCATTTTCGTCGCCGCAGCAGGAAGGCTGGATCCCGTATTTGCAGCTATTCTGATGACGGGGTCGAGTGTCTTTGTGTCCTGGCGTGCGCATCAACTTCGTCAGAAGTTGCTCGATGTTTTCGCTATCAAAGCAAGAAACTCATCTACATCGAAAGGTTTGCCGAGGAAGGCAGGCGCCTGAATTTCGGCTGCTCGTTGCCTCGCGTCCTCTGCTGCGGTCAAAACGAGAATGGGCGTGCTTCTTCCATGAGTTTCGTAGAAATGCCGAGCGAATTCCCACCCATCCATCACTGGCATTTTCATGTCGAGAACGATCAGTTTTGGCAATCCTGATGATGCTATCCCGAGGCCTTCCAGTCCGTTCATCGCTGTCATCACGTGGTAGCCTGCATCTTCCAGAATCATCCGGATAGTCAGCAGCAGATTCGGATCATCCTCGATCACGAGAATGTAATCACGCGCTTCGTTCATTCCGAACCTCGTGAGCGACTGGCAAAGCGAATCTGAAAGTGGAACCGACCTTCTCTTTGCTTTCGAACTCGATCGCGCCACCGTGCCTCAGGATGCTTTCCTTGGAAAGGCTCAGGCCAATTCCCAATCCACCATAATCGTGGGGGGTGCCAGAGTGAGCGCTGTAATATTTCTCAAAGACATGTTGCTGTTTTTCTTTTGCGATCCCGATTCCAGAGTCCTGGATAGCGGTCCAAATACGAGGACCCTCCCGGTAAAGAGTCACATTGATTTCGCCGCCAGCCGGTGAATACTTAATGGCATTTTCAATGAGATTGACGAGAACCTGTTCAATTCTTTCCCGATCGCCCTCGACTCGGGTGAAGGTGTTCGCGGGCGGCTGCTTCAATGTGATTCTGTGCCTGGCAGAAAGCTGTTGTAGTCCTTCGACGACATTGTTTGTCAGATCCACAAGATCAAATTCCGTTTTGCTGATGTCGGGGGAATGCCTGTCGAGGCGGGAACCGATCAAAAGATCTTGAATGAGGCGATTGGTTTTCTGGCATTGCCGATCTATCATCGTGAGGCAGAGATTTCGTTTTTCCTCGGGCCACTTTGCCGCAGATGTCCTCAGAATTTGTGCATTCGCCTTTATGACGGCAAGCGGTGTTTTGAATTCATGCGCAGCGGTCGCTAGAAATTCATCACGAAGCTTTTGCAAACGATTCATTTCCGTCACGTCACGGATGACGATTGCCGCCCCAATGACGTGCGAGTCACGTCTCACGATCGGGTTCACTGATATTTCCAGATGAACGGCGGTGCCGTTTGAACGATGCAAGACAAGTTCCTTATTACGGATGGTTGTTCCTGAAAGCGCTTTTGCGGTGTATTGCTGCTCCTCCGCCGGTCTGCCGGTGGTCTCGCGAAGATCAAAATCGCGCGCGATCTCCTGCAAGGGGCGAAGTAGTTTCGATTTTTCAGCAGGGTCGACTCCGAGCAATGAAAGGGCTGCGTCATTCAGGTGAACGACATTCTGGTATTCGTCCAAAATTATCAGTCCCTCTGCGATACTTTCAAATACCGCACGTAGCTGGGCCTCGGACGAGAAAGTGGAACGCATCTGAGATTTGATCAATGAGAAGAGCAGAACAGCTGTGATCAGCACGAATAGCAGGCCCTTGGTCGTCTGAAGCGGCGCCACGGATTCACTGGGTGCCAGGGCCTCCAGGAAATGGTCCGAAAATATAATCCAGAGAGCCGCAAAGACGACGTAAATGGCAGTAGTTCGTAATGCGGCTTGCGTCAGGTGCACACCATGGCCCGCCTCAAGCGGGCACGTGATGCACGATTCAAACCAGTTGAACTACCGTAAAATCAAATAACTCCGCTTGCAGCTAGAAGCGCAACAGCAATACCCATGAGCGATTCGCCGGCGATGATACCTGAGCTAACCGCCACGATGTATTTTTCGGCAAAGGTGGGCATCTTCTTCTCAAGTACGAGGGCGATCAGAGCGCCCAGGAACATGGAAAGTGAGTTGAAGAATGGGATCACCATCGATAAGCCAACACCCGTCGCCGAAGGGATGAACCTTTTCTGTTTTGGGAAAAGAAGCTCGAGAATGGGCAGGATCAGTCCGACAAGGCCGCCGAAAACCAATCCCAGCTGGGCTGTTGGGTGTAGAGCGTTAAACCCGTTGCCGAGCAGGCGTGCGACCGCGGCCCAGACCTGAGCGGAAGGGGCGGGCCATTGGTCCGTTCCAAGTGAATCCACGGTCGGAACGAGAAGGTAAAATGCCGGGACAACCACGAGCACGCCCGCGAAGATGCCAAGAAATTGCGCAATGAACTGTTTTCGCGGGTTTGCCCCGAGCAAATAGCCACTTTTGAGGTCGACGAGCAGGTCGGCCGCCGAACCTGCCGCCCCCGCTGTTACGCTGGCTGTCATCAAGTTCGTGGTGATGTTCGCGGGTGCGATCACGCCGAAGAAAAGCTGGGTGATCTTGCCCATTGCGCCCACCGGTGTGATGTCCGTTTCGCCGGTCGCGCGGCATGCCACGAGTGACAGAAAGAATGTCATCAAAACGGCGAAAATTCCCATCCAGATCGTAGTTCCGAATGCCACATAAAGAATGACGATACATCCAAGGCCGGAGAGCACTGTTCCGGAAAGGAACCAGGTGGCGGGCACTTCGATGCGAGCCATGGGATTGACTTCCCCAGAGCTGTCCGATTTTTTGAACACGCCTACTGCCCCCTTGAATGCGTTTCCAATCACTCGCCACTGCAGAGCGAAGCTGAGAAGACCTGATGTGACCATGAGCGAGGCCCCGGCCCAGGTGCTCCAGCTCACGATGGAGCGGTAGCCCAACTTCGTCGTATCGATCGCACCGAGTTCCGCCATCCAGGGTGCGAGTACGGCGTAATTGATGCTGGCGCCGAGAAGCATGGACCAGGCGATCTTCCATCCCATGATCGCCCCTGCCGCGATCATGATGGCGCTCATATCAAACTGAATGGTCCATTTATCCAGGGGGAAGCCGCCCAGGGATCCTGGGAATTGAAGGTGGCTGGGAATGGCGAATGGCTTGCCGGCGTCTCGGAACCAGGCGACCAGTGCGCCAAAGAGGCCCGCACCACCCAGGGCGCGCGCCTTTTCCATGGCTTCGGTTCCCTTGGAATGGAGACTTTTCAGCGTTTCGGCCGCAGCGATCCCGCTCGGAAACCTGAGCTGTTCGATGTTGATCATCTGCCGTTTCATGGGAATGGCCAGGAACACACCGAGCGCGGCGAGGAAAAAGGTCCACCAAGCCAGAATCGGCCATGGAATATGGTTTCCGGTGACAAGTAAGTAGGCGGCAATCGCGGACACCATCGTCCCGCCGGTTGAGTACCCTGCTGCGGACGCTGTGGACTGCATGCAGTTGTTCTCCAGGATGCTCATTTCCGTTTTAAACAAGCGGGGAAACGCAGCCATGAGTGTTTTGTAGATGGCGAAGGAAAGAATGCATGCGGTGATCGCAACGCCGAGCCCCCAACCGGTTTTCAACCCGACATAGAGATTCGAGAGCGACATGATGCCGCCGAGGAACGAACCCATGATCACGGCTCTCACTGTGAGCTGCGGCATGGAGTCCCCCTGATAGACGGTCCGGAACCAGTGCAGTTCCTTCTCCTGGGGGGTCATTGCGCTCACGTCAGTCGGATCTTTTATATCGGCGGTGGTCATAAGCATTTTCCTCGTAGATTTACCACAGCAGAAAGCCGGCCGGTTTTCAACGAAAAGCTTTGAAATCTTGAGGAATTCTGGAATCCTTTGAAAGGGCACGGGGGGCATCGCAATGGTCCGGAGTTCATTTCTTCTCGCCGTTTTAGTGGCAACTCTGATGGGTAGTTTTAATTCTGCATGTGCTGCAGCTCTGGGCCTCGGGGGTGAGGAGAAAAAGCGGGAGGCGGCGGAGGCCAGGGCTAAAGATCCTTTCTGCTTTTTGTTTGGAGACGCGATTCGAGGAAAAGCGGCGTCACAGGGACCTGCCGGTCAGCACAATCTGATTCGCCTTCGCTTTGAGGCTCAGAACCAGGGTGAGTGTCAGATGCAATTCGAGTCCTACTGTCGAGGGGAACTTCTCCGCAAAGGTCACTCCGTCGGTAAGCTCAATGGTTATTTCGACGATGGCAAAAGCCGGTCCGAGTTTTCACTAACCAAGGATTGCCTCGTCAAGGTCGATTTGCCGGAGGGGGAACGGCAACAGCCCGCTTCGGAGTAGACCTGGTGAAAAGGCTGTGCTAATTCCTTTGGCTCAACGGAGAGGTGTGAGAGTGGTTGAATCAGCACGCCTCGAAAGCGTTTTGCAGCACATTCTTGAAATCAGTAATTTCAGTATCTTGAAAATAATAACCACAGGTTAGCCGGTGTTGC
>Ga0154382_153_pt4 | contig 12687 bp, 10 predicted proteins | sample RifGroB1_FD_105626 | JGI IMG/M metagenome (GOLD analysis project Ga0154382, IMG submission 105626) | Bdellovibrionales bacterium GWB1_55_8 | reverse complement strand
TTCAGTATGAGTCACCCGAAATAGCCGGAGTAGTGAAGCTCGAAATAAGTGGCACGGGGCCGAATGCAGTAGTTGTTGAGCCGTATGTAATCACATTCCATGTAAAGGACGGCGATTTCGCAAGACTGGTTGAACCAGTTGTCGATGGGAAACAATGGCTCATTCTTGATGTCCAAAGTCATCCGACTGGTGTTCATGGAACCAGTACGATGAGCGATGCAATTCCTGATCTGGTGCAAGCGTACCGGGAAGAACTCGAACGAAGGGGGCTCGACCTTCAAACGGCCAATCCTTTGGAATCTGAAGCAGTGAGTCTCCTGTGGGGAGGTCTCCTAGATATTCACCGCCAGTGGACTCGTCCGCACTGCACGCACCGTGACGGAACGGCCATCGATATTTCGGTAAAACACATCGATTCGCTAAAATCACATATTTCGGAAGGCGAAAGACAGGCAATAAAGGACGCTCTTCTGAATTCCCAGAACATCTTCTATTCAAGGCCAGAAGGGGATCATTGGCATGTCCGTAAATTATGAGCGCGCAAAGGAAGACTTTATGAAAAATCGCAACCGGAAAATCAAGTATTCAACCTTAAGCATAGCCGCTCTAGTGTCGTCTTTTGCTCAATTTGCTATTGCCGACGACTGCCCAGTTCCAACTGGCAGCATCGATCCAAAAATTGAAACCCGAGTAAATTTCGATTCCGCGCAGAGTCTCTATGTTTATGAATATACGGTCAGCAACGGAGCAGAGTCGCCACTGCCCTTGAACAGGTTCCGGATATTATTCTCTGAGAAACCTGAAACAGTTATTAATCCAAATCGTTGGAACGAAGGTTATTGGGATCGCAAGGATCCAGGAACCGTAACGTGGAGCACATCAGAAGGCGATTGGCTGACTCACAAAGGAGTTCAAATCTGGCCATCTCCTTTCATGATCTTCCCGGGGAAATCCATGTTGGGTTTTGTCGTAAAAAGTAAGCACCCTCCTGGAACCGTGCGTTTTGTCGCGTCAGGTCTGATGACAACCATTCCGAAGGCAGACCCAGATCCGCGAGGGCTAGATGACGAACCCACTCCAAACTGTCCAGGAATGGATTTTTACAACACTGTCCCTTACGGCAATGCAGTCTCCGGCACAACCATTGGTCCGGTAAAACCAGACGAAGTGATTTCGTTACGACTTAAAGTCAAGCCGCCAAAAAAATCGGGAGAACATGAGCGATATAACGACAATGACATGGGTCCAATTTTCGATGAACTCGTAGTGAATCCAGAAAAGGACAAAGGACTGCTCCGCGCGGAACTGAGCGGAGATAGAAGGCTGAGCAGCGAAGATTTCGATATTTCTAAGATTGATGTCGCTAGCATTGTACTTGGATTGGGCAAAGCGCCTGCTATCAATTCGAAGGTTGCTGGCAATAAGCTCAAAGCGGAGTTTGATCTCGCAAGGGTCAGCATTCGTTGTGATCTCGATCAGGCGCTTTTCTTGTCGGGAAAGACCAAGGATGGAAAAGATATTCAAGCTTCAGTTCGCTTGAAAAAAATTCTTTGCAAGCACACGCGGGAAGCTCAAAGGATTGATCTGACGCCCAAACCTAAAAAACCGGAGGCGCTAAAGAAACGCTAGTTTTCGGACATCAGCTGATGCTCACCGTTCCAATGGGAAGCATTGACGCAAAAATAGATGCTCAAGTAAGTTTCAATTCGGAGCAGCAACTCTATATTCACGAGTACACGGTTAGCCACGGGCCGGGCGCTTTTCTGCTCTATGGAATATTTAGGATATTTTTCTCAAACAAAACGAAAACTGGACAAAGTCCTCCACGATGAAAAACCGGATATTTGATCCGGACCTGGGTACCGAGTCAAAGTCCGCCACAAAAGAAATGATATGAACATACTGGCGCTGTGATTGGCAATTCCTCGAGCCAGGGCCTGTGAGTCCGCGTAGGCTGCGTAATTGAGCAGGCAGGCCAAGTACCGGCGGTAAAAAGCAGAATGATACCCTGAGTGAAATGAGCGGCTTGGAAGTACGAATTAAAGAAGAAACTTACCCTGGACTCCCAGTTACCGAAATATTTGCGCCAGAACCCCTCAAAGCTGTAGACATCTAAAATACCCGGAGGACTCAGTATCCATGATCAAATGTAAACACGTCTTATTGGCTGCCCGGGTACTTTCCATACTCCTCGTCTCACTCGCCGCGTCCGCCTGCTCCGGGGCGTTGACCCGAAACGTCGCGAATTCCGAAGACGACCGCTATCTCTGGCTTGAGGAGATTCAAGGAAAGAACGCGCTCGAGTGGGTCGGCGAGAAAAGCAAAGTCACCTTGGACCAGCTCACAAAGGACTCCCGCTATCCCGAGACAAAGGCAAAAATAGGAGCCATTCTCACGGCGAAAGATCGCCTTCCGGTCGTGAGTCTGCGAAATGGCTGGTACTACAATTTCTGGCAGGACGTGCGAAATCCGAAGGGACTCTGGCGCCGGACCCGCGAGGCGGAATTTGAGAAAGCCGATCCGAACTGGGAAGTGATTCTTGATTTCGATCTGCTTTCCAAACAGGAGAACGAGAGCTGGGTCTACAAGGGTGCGCAATGCCTCGCTCCTGAAAACGAACGCTGTCTGCTTTCGCTTTCCAGGGGAGGCAAAGACGCGATCGTGATCCGGGAATTCGACCTCAAGTCAAAGACCTTCCTGAAAGACGGCTTCAACCATCTGCAGGAAGCCAAGAGCCAAGCAGCCTGGGTAGACCAGAATCACGTCTTGATCGGAAGCGATTGGGGACCGGGATCTCTCACGGACTCTGGTTATCCGCGGCAGGTCAAACTTTGGGAACGAGGGAAGCCCGCCTCGGCCGGATCCCAGATCTATGAGGCCGAAGTTTCCGATATGGCCGCTGATCCAACCACTTTCCAGCGGCCGGAAGGAAACATCACTTTCATCGACCGAAGGATCAACTTTTACGAGCGGGAACTTTTCAGATTTGATCCTGCGACCGCAAGCGTGGCGAAGGTCCCAGTTCCAAATGACAGTGAAATCGCCGGCGTGATCAACGGCATTCTGCTTTTGACATTGCGAACCGACTGGAAGACACCCGATGGAACGTTTACCGCTGGCTCACTCGTTGCCCTCTCGGGTACCTCGGGTACCATGACGCCGACCGCGCATGTTTCCACGGTGTTTGCTCCGCAGGCCACTCAGTCCATCGGTCAGGTCGCGGTTAGCAAGACTCGCGTCTATCTCAAACTATTGCAGAATGTGAGCAGCAAGGTTCTCGAGTTCCAGCTTCAGGGTTCGACCTGGCGCTTCAGGGAAGTCATGGTTCCGGAATACTCGTCCATCAACATCACCAGTTACGATTCCCACCACAACAAGGCCATGGTCAGTGTCGAAGGCTTTCTTCAACCCCCGACTCTCGCAGTCATCGAAAAAAACCGGCTCCGCGTCCTCAAGACCACGCCGGCGCGGTTTGACAGCTCTGACATGGTCAGTGAACAGAACTTCGCCGTCAGCCGTGACGGCACCCGCATTCCCTATTTCCTGATCAGAAAGAAAACCGCTTCTCCTGGAACTCAGCCGGTTCTGATGTACGGATACGGTGGTTTTGAAATTTCGAATTCACCGTTTTATCTGAGCACGTGGGGCAAGGTTTGGCTCGAAAACGGAGGCGCCTTCGTACTCTCGAATATCCGGGGCGGAGGCGAATTCGGCCCCGCCTGGCATCAGGCGGCGATACTGAAGAACAAGCAGAAGTCCTATGATGATTTCATTGCGATCGCGGAGGACCTGATCACCCGGAAAGTCACCTCTTCGCGGCAACTCGGAATCATGGGCGGGAGTAATGGTGGACTGCTCGTTTCAGCCGTATTGGTCCAGCGCCCTGATCTTTTCAACGCGGTGATCTGTCAGGTACCCCTGACCGACATGCTCCGCTATCACAAGCTCCTCGCGGGAGCGAGCTGGATGGCTGAATACGGAAACCCGGAGGATCCGGAAATGTACCCGTTCATTCGCGCCTATTCGCCGTATCAGAATGTGCGCGAAAACGTCAGGTACCCCTCGATCCTGATCCACACTTCCACCAATGATGACCGTGTTCACCCGGGCCATGCACGAAAACTGGCTGCCCGACTCGGCGAAGTCGCCGCGCCCGTTCTTTATTACGAAAACACCGAAGGCGGGCACAGCGCGGCAGCTGATCTTGAACAACGGGTGAAAATCAAGACGCTCGAGATGATCTACCTGATGAAGCAGCTGTTCTAATGCTCTACTTCTTTCCCGCACTCGTACCCATTGCTTCCCTCCTACCGGGAATCCTGGCTGTAGCCAGCGCCCTATTCGCTGGATTTCAGGCACTGAGACGGAGCTGGAAAAAAGTTCTGCTCGCGGCAACGATCAGTCTGCTTGCCCTGGGCGCCGGAATCTTTCTTCACGTCAGAAATTCGGCACGACAGATCGGACTTCCTCAACTATCCGCACTCGAAAGTCTACCTACGCAGGATACGTCGGGCAGCTGGAATCAGCTTCTTCCTCGCGCGCCACTTTCCGATCTCGCCTTCAGCTCCGAGCATCAGCTACTGCTCTTCGGTACTCGCCATGGCACGGTCGACGCCGTTTCCACCCGGGACGGAACGCTTCGATTCAGCCTGAAAATGGCAGAGCCGGTCCTCGCGAGGCCTTTGATTGTCGGCAACCAGGCCTTTCTGGGCGAAGGCCTGCATGACGCGCGTTCAGCGAGACTCACTGCAATCCAGCTTCCGGAGGGACGCCCTCTCTGGCAACGAACGTTCAGCGGGCATATCGAATCATCACCCGCGATTTCAGGAGACGGCGAGACGCTTTTCGGCTGCGCGGGCGAAGATGGAATTTTCGCGCTGAATGCACGCGACGGCTCCATGCGCTGGCACGGCAAACTCGGTCACTGTGACACAACACCCCTTCTTGAGAGCGCGACCTTGTATTCACTTATCGGCACGGGCACGGAGAGTACCCATCTTCTCGCGCTCGACGTAAAAACAGGAACAACGCAGTGGAAGGTGGAATTACCCGGACAGCCCTGGGGAACAGTGACACGTGATCCGCAGACCGGTTTTTTGGTAATGACGACCGGAACGGGGCAGCTCGAGCCGCGGATAGCGAAGCACGAATCAGGCTGGGCCCATGCCATCGATACGCGCGAAAAACGGAATGTCTGGAGCCGCTCACTCGGGGGAATGCCTCTTCTCACCGGAGAAATACTGCCCGCTTCTTCGATTGCGATCTTCACCTTGAAAAAAGGCGAACTCGTCGCAATCGACACGGCGTCAGGCGCCATTCGCTGGAGGCGCACCCTTCCAAGTCCCGTTCTGTCCTCGCCTCGCAAACTAAACGATGGCCCGGTGCTCGCCGTACTCGCTTACGACGGAACACTGCTTCAAATTGATGGCATTTCAGGCCAGATTCTCACCTCCTGGCGCATCAGCGAAGAATCCACTTCGGCGCCCGAGATTTTCGAGAACCAGGCTTTCTTCGCCACGCGAGGGGAGTTACTGGGCTTCCGTGTTCACGGGGAAAGAATCAACAGATGAACAAGGATGATAAGCTCTGGGTCGAATTTGCGGACGAGGTGATTCCACCCAAAATCAGCGATTCTGAACTGATACTTCTTGAATCGGTTTTCAAGAAGGCGCTTGCGCGCCTGGATTGCACACCCAAAGAGACGGACAGGTTCTTCAAGCTGGAGAAGGACATTCCCTCACTGGATCTCAATTTACTTCTCCAAGCATTAAGCAGGTCAGCACTTTATGCGGTTCGCAGCGAAAGCGGTGCGCTCCGGATATCCGCGAGAAATTCTTTCATGCACTTTCTTGCGATGTTGAAACTGCAATTTCGGATCGAACGTTTCCTGAGTATCCCCACTCCTGCTCATAGCGAGCCAGAGGAATCACGGATCCGCAGCATGGCCCTAGGCATTTGCATGCAGGTGCTCTACCTGCGCCTGCCCCGGCATTCGCCTAAAGAACTTTCCCGATGGTTGATGAAACCGGAGATAGCGCCCCCTCTTGCACAACGAACCGTTCGGCAGCTGCTTGGAATCCAAAACATCCGGAATACCCTGTCGTTTGCCTGGAACGGTTTTTTTGGCACCGAGAACGGCGCACCTGCAACCCGCACCTTGGGACAGGAGGAGGCATTGCCCATCCCGGCAAAACACGAATGGGAAGGATTACCCGTATCCCCCGGACAACTGGAATCCAGTTATGTCCTGGATCCGACTTCGATTCCTGGCGAGTGCACGGTTCTGATCTTCTCGAACGCACGGCCGGAAACGGTTCGATTCTTCCCATACGCTCAGGCCGTTTTGTACATTCGAGGCGGAGTCTTGAGTCACGCCTGTTGCGTGGCTCGGGAACGAAAAATTCCCTGCATCACGGGCCTGGGCCGCGAGTTTCTAGCAACACTTCAGCAAATCCGTCCGGCTCGCCTACGCGTTGACGCCGAACAAGGGACGGTCAGTTTGATTTCGCCGGCGCGAACATGAACGCCACGCCCCATTCACGGGCAACCAAGCCTTCTGAATCAGAGGCTGGCATCCGGAGCGGCTGAGGACTCCATGATTGTTTCGGTGCCTGGGAGAACCTGGCCCCACTTGCGTTCAGCCCCTCTTCCACCTGGACCACGAACAAAACTCGCCTGACAGCCACGGGCTTGGGCGTGATTTCCAGCGGCGCCACTGAGTTGAGCTGGCGTTCATCCTGCGGATAAACGCAGAAGCTCTTCGAAGGCGGAAGTTTCACACTCCAATACTCGACGAAATCGGCAATCTCGCGTGCCGTGAAACCCGCCTTGTGGAGAGTCATTGCCATTTTCCCGACAACCCCTTCACGAGGGGAGCAAAAGCCCTTCTGCTCCTGAAAACTCAAGCCATTCACGCGGTAATCTGAAAACAGAAAGGAGTAAGTTCCCTGATCCGTCTGAATTCTGTTTTTTTCGGCAAGGACGCCTTTCCATCCCTGTTTTCCATGGGAAGGAACGCTGGCGAGCCAATTCCCGCCTTCCTCGAAACTCATCTTCACACTGACCGCCGTGCCCGGCTTGCCCTGCAGATAAAGATTGGGCTTACCAGCCCCGACGTGCGTCACACCCGGAAAGTAACTCGGCATGAGGCCAGGATACGTCGGCCCATAGCTCCAGGGTCCCGGCGAATAGAAATTCGAGTACATCATCGGGCCCGTCTGCCACCACATGGGCGGCCTAGGAGCCCATGGCGTGTAAGTGTTGAAATAGCCCCCTGTCATCGGTCCGCACGAGGGGCAAAAAGAATTCATCGATGCCAGACACATCGTTCCGCAACCATAGCCCGAGAAACCAGCCGCAAGTGGCGTATGAAAACCGACGAACAGGAGCATGAAAGCGCCAAATGCAAATAACCTTTTCATCGCGCAGCTCCTTGAGAGGCGGGGCGTCGATTCACTTCGGGGCGGCCGCGCGCGGGCTCGAGCTTCAGATCCATCCGCGCAACCTGCTTCGGTGTGACGCTGAGCTGCGATTGCACAAGGCATCCCTTTTCATTTGTTGCGACCAGATCATACTTTCCGGGCACCACATGAAATTCGTAACTTCCGCCCGCGGGAACTTCCGCCTGATAAAGGAGCACCTGTCCCACCGAGAGCCAGACCTGCGCTCTCTTTCGACCTTCCTTGACATCGCAATCCGAAGACTGGGCGAGGACACCCGTGACGACTGCGTTTTGCTGATAAGGATCAATTCCGGAAACCAGCGGGTCCGGAATATCTGCAGCGAAAGCTGTGCCACCCAGCAAACACGTTATCATTAGGATTCTTTTCATAAGCCCCCCGCCTGAATAAGTTTCAATGAGATCATGAAGTTGGTCAAGTTGGGCGTCTACTCATTCATAAGCTCTTGAAATGATGAACAAAGGTTTAAAGTGCAATTCTGTTATTAATTGATTAAAATTATCAAGTAACCAACAAGTTCAATAAACTGCCTTCGGAGGAACGTGTGAGGAACTGGGCACTGATCATTCTTTCTTTTTCGATGACCTTGGCGTCGTGTCGACCCGAGATTGTCAACGAACTTGGAGATGAGCAGCTTGAGCCAGCCAAACGCGTAAGTTCCGCGGAGAGCGCATTACCGCTCCAGCCCCTGACACTTTCCGCAACAACCCACACCTTGAATACGGGCGCATCCCTCACCCTCGAGGCAACCGGAGGAAGCGGAAACTACACGTTTTCCCTGGCCCAGAATCTTTCGGGAGGAGGGATCGACTCTCAGACGGGTGTTTATACCGCCGGCTTGGAAGGCGACGTCACGGATACGGTCAGCGTGACTGACGGGACAAAATCAAAACAGCTCTCAATCCTGGTCACGCATCCGCTGACCCTCACACCTGCATTCTCTGATCTGATTGAAGGCGAATCCATCCTTTTCGAAGCGGATGGCGGAACTCGACATTACACATACAGCCTGGCGACAGACTCGTCCGGCGGAAGCATCAATCCGGACACCGGCGAATACAGCGCGGGAAACGTCGCGGGTGGCGAAGACGTCATTGCAGTCAGCGATGGGGTCTCGATTCAGTCAGCGAACGTTCGAATTTATGCTCCTCTTCAGATTGGCCTCAGCTCGGAATCGGTTCCACCCGGCGCAAGCGCGGAGTTCAGTGCGATCGGCGGCAAGGGAACCTACACCTACAGCTTTCAGATGAATAACTCCGGAGGAACTATCAATGCCGGTTCCGGTGAATACACTGCCGGTTTGAACGGAAACAACACCGACACCATCGTGGTTTCCGATGGTACGTTCTCAGCCACAAAAAATATCTTCGTATACCCGCAGCTCACTCTTACCGCCTCCAGGGAGGTGGTTGTCTCAGGTCAGTCGGCGATGTTCAGCGCCGCTGGTGGAACTTTGAATTACACCTATAGCATTCAGGACAATCTTTCGGGTGGTTCCATCAACGCCAGCACGGGGGCCTATACCGCAGGCACCACCCCTGGCGCTTCAGACACCATCCAGGTCTCAGATGGCCTGAGCGTAGCGACGAAAACCATCAGCGTCGTGAACACCCTCAGCATCAGTCCGCCAACCTGGACCCTGGCGCCTGGAAACTCCAAAACGTTCACGGCAGCCGGCGGCATCGGCTCCCTGAGCTTCGCATTGCAAACCAATCAATCCGGCGGATCGATCAACGCCAGCACAGGGATCTATACAGCAGGTGAGAACGCCGGAACGGACGTCATCGCGGTCACGGACGCTGATTCCACTCAGGTGACCGCAACGGTTACTATCACGGCGCCCCTTCAGATTTCGCCGACCAGCAAGAACCTCTCGGCTGGGGCCTCGTTCACGCCGGCGGCGACAGGCGGCGTAATACCTTACACTTTCAGCATCCTGAGCGGCTCAGGAACCATTGACTCCGCGACCGGATTGTTCACCGCTTCCAGCACTCCTGAAACAGTGACCCTTCGCGTGTCAGACTCACGAGGAAACGTTTCCGATTGCTTGGTAACCGTCAGCGTTTCGCCCATAAAGACTTACGCGATTTTCGACTTCAGCGGCAATCTGTCCAGACAAGGGTGGTCCACCTATACACCGGCAATCTACAACGAAGTCGCGCAGCAATATCAGTTCAACGCCTCTCAATCCAAGGACGGCAATGGTTCGCTGGACTTCAGACACATCTCAAACACCACCCGAAGCAATATCAACCTCGGCACTACGGGAGATTGGGCAGATCCGAGCGTATGGACGTTCGAATTCTGGATGTACGACTACTCGCCGTATACCTATGGCTATACTCAGAAATTCCATTGTGGAAACGCCTGGAGCCAGTACACCCCGGCAAACAATGGCGCTGGTGGCGCACAAAGCCGCGATATTCCGTATACGACAAGTGGCCAGGGAGCCAATTACTACTACACTCGACCCGACCTCAACCAATGGGTGCACGTGGCACTGGTAAGAAACGGAAGGACATTCACGCTCTATCGAAACGGCGCCCAGGAATGGACGTACACTTATCCCGCCGGTAGCAACCCACAAAGTGCGAGTGACATTTTTCAGATCGGCAGCCGGGGATACAGCGGAGATTCGGTCCCGACCGTCATGATGTACGATCTGATCCGAATCTCCAGCGTGGTCCGCTACACCGGAAGCTTCACGCCTCCGACGTCTTACATTCTGGATTGATCAAGCCGCGTCAGCGTTGATCTGCAGTTCCTGCGTGATCTGCTGAATCAGTTCGCTTGCCTCTTCCGAGAGCTGTTTCTTGATCTCGGGCTTCGAAAGGCCCTGCTCAAGCTGGCGAAGCTTCAGATAGGCTTTCGTGAACTCCACTTCAATTGTCACGTTGTCCTTACGAACGGCAGTGCTCACGCGCGCCATCAAGGTTTCTTTGCCTTCCACAGAGCGAACCGTGATGGAGAAGCGGCTCTTGTATTTGCCCATTTTGCTCTCGATCTGAGCGGCAGGAAGAGCCGCAGCCAGAGTTTTAGCAGTGGCATCGGCCACGCGTTGATGCTCTTCAAGTGAAAGTCCGGTAGCCTGGCGCACGCGAACCGGGAAACGGCTGCCGTGCCCGAAACCGAAGATCAGCCACTTCGTTCCTTTATAAATCGCAACTCCGGTCGTCGCGATAACGGTGAAAGTGGTCGCGGTCACCGAACTCAGCAATGCATAAGCCTCCACGGCGGTAACGGCAACAAGACCCGCTGCGATTTTCAGCGTGATCACCGTCAGATCCTGCGCGGTGACGATCAGCTGCCAAGTCATCGCGGCAGGAACCGCGCCGACCGTGAGAACCGTCGCACCGACGAACTCCACGGGAGCTTCGATCACAAGATAGTAGGCGCCTTGAATATTCGCCCAGACCGCCCAGCCGCTGTATTTCAAAACGCCTGATACGGGGTTCTTCGCCTGCAGATACCCGCGCTGAGCGCGATCAAAATTCACTCTGTAGGATTTCGGAATTTCCTTGAGCGTTCTCCAGGGCGCCTGAAGAATGTGCGGCGCCATCTCCTTCGAGAACTCTCCGGCCCCGCTCACGCGATCGTAAGCGTCATTATGGTGATCCTTATTGTAGACGTGATCGCGAAGCTCTTTCAGGTCGTCCGCATCCACCGCCCACTTTGCGATCTCTTTATTGATCTTCAATGCGTCTTCAACTCCAAGAACCATGAACAGGTTCTTGCCGTCGATAGAGCCTTTGAGAAAAACCTCTTTGATGGTCTCCAGCGGACGATCCTCGAAGACCGAGTCATCGGCGAGGGCGTTTGCCGACTGACCCAGAACCAAGGCAACCAAACTCAAAACGAACGCGAAATTCTTCATAAATTCTCCGATCAACAGATGAAAGCTGTAAAAACTGAGCGGGACACTACAGGACAAGAAGCACCCCGACAACTAAAATAACGCAGCGCACAAAACGCACTGGCAACAGAGGCAATAGCATGGAGAATGATTGGGGAACACAGATGGAGGTGACAGCTTTGGGGCTTTTCTGTCACCTCGCGGGGAGTTCATTCCTGTTATGTGACACTATGCAAATGTCGGGCGATGTCGGGTTCCTTAAAGTGTCGAGTAAAAGTCGACATTTGCATACGGGTGCATACGGGCCCATTCCAGATGATGTCCATCGGCGATGGGACGGCACGAACTCAGGGAATTACAATGACCCTCTTTTGCCGGCTTTGATCAACGGAATCAGAGATCTCGTCAAAAACACGAGAAGCTCCTCTTTTTTCACTTTCTGGCGCATGCCCGTTTGAAGCCACCGATGTGCAACTCCAATGCGAATCCCCAGAAGCACCTCGGCCGCAAGTCGTGCGGTTTTCGCAGGCAACGAGAAGATCCTCTCCAGTTCAGCGGTCTGACGACTCAGATAGATCCTTTCAATTCCCTCAATGGTTTTACCCACCAGATTCTCGCTGCCCCGGAATTTGAAATAGATCGGAAGAACGGAAGGATACTGGATCGTTGAGTCCAGCAGCCTGCCAAATCTGGCTACGGTGCCTCGCAGCCACTCTTTATCGTTTCGATGTGAGCCCGAATCATCGAGCCGCGCATAAATGCGGCCGAAAGTCTCGACCGCAAATGCGAGTAACTCCTGATCAGATCCCCCGATGTACTTGTAAAGCCAAGTGCGCGAAACCGCTGCGGAGCGGGCCACACGGCTGAAGCTCAGCCCCGTGATTCCGTGCTGGTCGAGAATTTTTAGCGTTGCCTCGGCCACGCGAAGCATCTTCTGAGCCTTCTCTGAATCGGCCATTTCAGAAGTGTAGATCACGACGCCCCTACCGCGGAACCCTCGATCTTACTGCTCACCCGTTCTTCTCATAAATAATTTTTGAAAGTGAATACTAATGCACCGCGCGATAGTCACCGCACATTACTTGAAAGGAACTTGATTATGAAAATCCGAAACACCCTCAAAAACACCTTCGCAGCATTCGCGCTGATCGGCGCCCTTGTGAGCAGCTCCGCTCACGCTGGCACCCAGCTGGAGACAGTGACAATCTCCGGCTCCTTCTGGGTCGGCCCAGGAGAAATGGCCTCCGTCGAACTGGGCAGCATCCGGCACGTTACCAAGATTTTTGTCCAGGCCGAAGCCCGCGGCCACGACACGACAGTGAACGTCCTGGTAAACGGTGACGTGAAAGGAACTCTCTATCTTCCGGCCAGGGA
>Ga0154382_144_pt3 | contig 13121 bp, 11 predicted proteins | sample RifGroB1_FD_105626 | JGI IMG/M metagenome (GOLD analysis project Ga0154382, IMG submission 105626) | Bdellovibrionales bacterium GWB1_55_8 | reverse complement strand
GGTGCTCCCCAAAGCCGAGCTGGCGTATTTCGAAAAGGTCCCGAAAATTTTGCTGGCAGCTCAGGAAAAACTCACACATATTCCGGCGGAAGTGTTTCGATTCTCCCTGGAGCAGACCCCGCTTTCGAATCAGGCCTTCGCGGCGAAATTCCCGGCCTGCCGAATTCCTCATTTTTCAGTTTATGTTGAGTCGTTTTTGAGCGGCTTTTTGGCTTTCCAGGAAGGGCGTTTCTGATGGTTCTCGAAAAAGAGCGTAAGATCGCCATTCTGAACGTCTTTCGCGAAGGTGCTGTGCGCGAGGAGTCGTTTCGTTTCGGGGGGGTGAAATTCCATATCACCGAACACCAGATCGGCTGGGACTATGCAACCGCTGAAGCTCTCGTCGCGCGTTACGACGGTTATGTGGATGGGATCGTCCTGAGCGGGGTGCAGAAGCGGGCCGTCGTGGGAAATGTCCGCTGGATCAACCCCAATTACCTGAAGCTCATGCGCGCGGCTGTGAAGACACCGGTGTACCTCGCTGATGACATCCGGGAGTTTTTCGCTGACTGGACTCTGAAGCGTGTGATGAAGGAGCAGCCTCGTATTTTTCACGGGAAAAAGGTGCTCTTTCATTCCGCGATGATCAGTCCTTCTCTTTCCCTGCTTGCCGAAGCAGGAGCGGAGGTGCAGGGTGCGGAAACTCTTTTATTGACCCGAATGCCCGTTCTTCTGCGCGGTATGACGCAGTTGAAGGCATTTCTTCGGCTGTTGAAAAGCACTGGACGTATTGAACTCTTCGGTAGCAATCCAGCAAGGAACGCAACAAAACAAGACGTTCAGGAAACGTTCGCCACGTGGGTCAGGCAAAGTGATGTCGTTGTCACGTTCGTGAATCTGCTTCATTTGATGCCATCATTTGAGGACTTCCGTGGAAAGATCGTGATCGTTGATTCCCTGACTCCGGAGCTTCGCGAGCGGCTGGAAGAGGCCGGCGCAGCACAGTTGATCGAGTTCATTCCGGCTCACCCCGAGCTGGAAGCCGTTGGTAACAAGCAGTTCTCCCTGTGGACCGCCTTGATCGACCAGAAGCGCATTGCGGAAGACAGCACGCTGACTTTTGATGAATACGTGTTGAAGTGGATCCAGGACAGTGACGTGAAGCCGGGACGCCTCGGGTCGTCGCGCGGTCTGGTTCGACGATGCGCGTTCATTGTTCATCCGCTCTCGCAGCGGGATATCTGGAAGACTCCTGGACTTGCGTTCATGGAGTCAGCCCCGGAGAAGATCAGGAAGATGGCGGAGTATGCCGCTGCACGCACGCCTGTTTTTTACTACGGCCGGTTGAAGGGTGCGGTCAGCGAGACCACCGGGCAGGAAGTGGAGTGTGACATTTACGCGCTTGCGGCGACTCCCAAGCAGATGCTCGCCATGGACGAAGAGGATGTTTACGAAAAAATGATTGAGTGCGCAAGGCTCGCGGAAAAGCGCGGCGCTTCTCTGATCGGCTTGGGTGCTTATACCAAGGTGATTGGTGATGCCGGCGTGACGGTGGCGAAACGCGCTCCGATTCCCGTGACCAACGGCAACTCCTATTCCGCTTCCACGACACTTTGGGCTGCCAGGGCCATGGTTGAGAAGATGGGTCTGGTCGAGATGACCGGCACGGGCAAGAGGATCAAGGGCAAAGCCATGGTGATCGGTGCCACGGGCAGCATCGGACGTGTATCCTCACTGCTCGTTTCGCTGGTCGTGGAGGAGCTTGTACTTGTCGCGACCCGGCCGGACAAACTTCTGGAATTACGAGAAGAGATTCTTGAGCTCTCTCCGACTGTGAAGGTGAGTGTCACGACCAATCCGAATCCTGATCTGCCGACGACGGATCTTGTCGTCACCGCCACCTCAAACCAAGGAGGAACGATCCTCGATATTCTGAGGGTCAAGCCAGGCGCGGTGATCTGTGATTGTTCGAGACCGCTTGACATCACCCCGGAGCAAGCCGCCCTTCGTCCCGATGTTCTTGTGATCGAGAGCGGGGAAGTGCTGCTTCCTGGTCAGCTCGACCTGAATGTCGATATCGGGCTTCCAAAGCCCACGGTTTACGCCTGTCTGGCGGAAACCGTGCTGCTGACAATGGAGGGTCGCTTCGAGAGTTTCTCACTTTCCAAGCAACTTTCGATGGAAAAGGTCAAAGAGATTTACCGGATCGGCGTCAAGCACGGCGCCCAACTCTCGGCAATTCAAGGCCCGAATGGCGTCATCACCGACGATGACATCATGCGATGCAGGAAGCTGGCTCTCCAGAAGCTACCGAGCTGGCCGGTGCAGGCACTCCAACCCGAAATGCAGGAGACTTAAGTGAGTTTCAAATATTTCACCGGCAACTTGAATTACACCCTGGGCAACGAGGATACATCGCTTGAGCTTGCGCTCCTGCCTGAGCAGGTCGGGCACGTCGTCTCGGTCGCGGGAAGCGGAAGCAGGGTCCTCCCGCTTCTTGCACGTGCGCCGCGAGCGGTGACTTGCGTTGATCTCTCGCGCGAACAGCTCATGCTGACGGAACTCAGGATCGAGGCGCTTCGCGCACTGAATCACGCCGAGTTCCTCGCGTTCTGGGGTTACCCTCCACGTGCTGCAAGCTCTGATGAACGCAAGGAGCTTTTCTCCAGGATTGCCCTTTCGGAAAATACGCGAGAGTTTTTTCACACGGTCTTTGTTCAGAAGAACTGGGAAAGCATCCTCTATGATGGGAAATGGGAGAGGACTTTCATAAAACTCAGCGCAATCAACCGTGCGCTCACCGGCACGCGGGGCCTCGGCCTCTTCAACGCCTTGACCGAGGAAGAGCAACGTTCCTACTTGAAACGGAAGTTCCCCCGGAGGGCCTGGGGAATGGTTCTTCTTCTCGTGGGAAACGCGGGAATGTTCAACGCCCTTCTTTACAAGGGTCATTTCCCGAAAAAGAACATTCAGAGCTCCTTTCTCGCGTTCTATCGCGCCGCTTTCGAGCGACTTTTTTCCCAGGGACTTGCGAGGAGGAACTTCTTCCTCCAGCTGGTCTTTTTCGGAAAGGTCGTATTCGCCGAGGGCTGTCCCGTCGAGTGCGACCCGGTAGTGTTCGAGCGCGCGAAAAAGGCGGTTGCCGATGCGCAGATCCGATATCGACTGGGAAGCGTGTTGGACGAAGTGCTGAACACGGACCAGCCGGTGGATTTTGTTTCGATATCAGATGTGCCTTCTTATTTTTCCGGTTCGACCGAGCAGAATTTCCTTCAGCGGATCAAACCAGCGCTCACTCCCGGTGCCCTGGTCGTTTTGCGCAGCTATCTGCACGTACCGGAAGGCCTGGATATCAGTGGTTTTGAGAATATCAGAGAGCATCATGCGGACGCGATCGCGCGCGAGAAGATGCAGATGTATCTGGTTGACGTCTACAGGAAACTGTCATGAAAGTCGTTCTCGCCACTTCGGAAGTGACCTATGTGCCGGGGAACTATATTTCCCTGTTCGAAGAGCTGCTGGGTGCAGCCGGGTCGCATGTCGCCGCCGTTTTCATCTTGAACAATCTTTCGGCAGGCCTGGTGAAGCAGCTCCTTGGGCTGGCGGCGATCGGATGTAACGGCACCGCTGGAACGCTGGGGAAGAATATCCTCGGCCTTCCGTTCCGGAAGCGCGAGCGACTGTTTGAAAGACATTCAGTCCCGGTTTTTCGGGCAAAGAGCATGAACGAAGACTCCGTGGTGAGCTGGGTTCGTGAGAACCAGGTCGACCTTGTTCTGAATCTCCGGACCCGTTGCATTTACAGGAAGCAGATTCTTGAGGCCCCGCGCCTGGGGTGCGTCAATGTTCATCATGGCCTTTTGCCCGAGTACCGCGGAACTTTGTGCGATCTTTATGCTCTTCACGAGGGCCGACCCGCAGGCTTCACGGTGCATCAGATGAATGAAAAGGTGGATGACGGTCGCATCCTGATCAGGCACGTTGTGTCCCGACCCGGAGAAAAGAATTACATCGATTACCTGAGCCGCACCGGTCAGGAGGAGGGCCGGGTGCTTTCCGGCTTTTTGAATGAGGTGGCGAACACGGGAACGCTTCCCGAGGGTAATCTGAATACCTGCGCAAAACCCCGTTATACAAAGAATCCAGATCGTTCGAGAATATCGCAGATGAGACAGGCTGGGATGGTTCTATGACTCTCGATGGACGCGTCGAGATTCTCGGTTTTCATGGTTCCCCTGGAACGCCGCGGGAGTTTTCGCTTCTGGATCCGCTCCTGAATAACGCCCGCATCAGCTGTTCTCCGCGTTCGTCGCTGGTTGCGGCCATGGAACCCAAGCTGGTTGCGGCAAAAGTTCTGCTGGGTTTTTCATGGGGCGCGGCCGAAGCGCTGCTGGCCGCTGCCGAAGGCGCCGCGCTGCCGCGAGCGCTGGTGCTCGTGGCACCTTATGTTTTCGCGCCGGACGTATCCATTCTGAAAAGAGGGCTCTTGCGAACGCCAGCTCTTGGAGCCGCGCTGCTCAGAAAAATGGGGCCTGCGCAGATGCGCGCCTTTGCGGAAAAAAGCGCCAGCCCCGTTGCCGCGCCGGAATCTTTTCGCGAGTACTGCGCCAGCTTGGCTCAGCCGGGGATTCTCGCGCAGGCTGTGTTTGAAAAACATGGCAAGCGTCGGCGTATTCATGATGCATTGGTGAAGCTCGGGACGGCTAAGGTGCCGACACTGCTCGTATGGGGAGCCGAGGATCAGACTTCCACGCGGGACGGGCAGATTGTACCGCTGCTGAAAGCGCTCAGCATCAGACAGGAGTTATGCTTGGAAGGGGCGGGACACGCTATTCCCTGGACACATTCTGGCGAGCTCTCACGCTCTTTGGACGAGTTCATTGAAGATATTCGGGAGGAACTATGAATCGAATCGGCTATTTTCCTGGTAGCGACCGGGGCAACAACGTACTCAGCTTTTTGGATAAACATCTTCGCGAGCAGCCGGACCTGATCACCTTGCGTTGGGTCGATCCGCGGGTCCTTCAGCAATGGTCCGGCAAACGGGGCGACCCTCTCAAGCACGAAACACTGGGAATAGGCCTGTTCAATGAACAGATCGCAAGAGTCGCCGCCGGTTTCGAGGATATCGGAATACGAAGAGGTGACCGGGTCATTCTTTTTGTCCCGATGTCCGTGCCGCTTTACGTTTCCATGTTCGGTTTGCAGCGGATCGGCGCGATTCCGGTTTTCCTCGATTCCTGGGCCCGGCGCGCGCACCTGGGCGCGAGCGCGAATATCGTGTCGCCTCGAGCGATGATCAGTTTCGAGAAAGCCTTTGAACTCTGCGACACCGTGCCTGAACTCAAGGCGGTTCCGATCAAAGTTTCAGTCGGTCCGACGTCGAAAAAGTTGACGGCCGCTTTCGAGGAACTTGTTCGCGTCAACAGGCACGCGGAAATCGCGCCGGTCGAGCAGGAGGAGACCGCCCTGATCACGTTCACCACAGGGAGTTCAGGTGTTCCCAAGGGCGCAAATCGGACCCATCGTTTCCTGGCGGCTCAGCACTATGCTTTGAATTCCGGGCTGCCTTATGAGCGGTCAGACGTGGACCTGCCGGTTTTCCCGATCTTTTCCTTGAACAATCTCGCGTCTGGCGTGAGTACCGTGATTCCGGCCTTTGATATCGGCGTGCCGGGTGACCGCGATGCGCTCATTCTGCGCTCGCAACTGGAGTCCTGTGGCGTGACCTGTACGACCCTGTCTCCTTCGCTGTTCAACCGGCTTTCAAGCTTCTGCCTCGAGCAGAAGATTGCGCTGTCCGGTTTGCGGCGCGTGGTGACCGGCGGAGCGCCCGTGAGCCGTGACAATGTCGTCGATTTCACCGCTGTCGCGCCTCAGGCGGATATCTGGGTCCTTTTCGGTTCAACCGAAGTGGAGCCCATGGCTCACATCGAAGCCAAGGAGATGATCTCGCTGCGTACTCGAGCCTCGGAAGATTCGGAGTGGGTGGACGAAGGCGTCAATGTCGGACGTGTGGTACAGGAACTCCGGTACCGGTTCCTGAAGATCCAGAAAGGCCCTATCGAAATCAAAGCGGCATCCGACTGGCGTGATCTTGTCGTTGCTGATGGGCATGTCGGCGAGCTGATTGTCGCCGGCGAACATGTCTGCAGAAATTATTACAACGACGAGGAAGCTTTTCGCCGCGCGAAGATCCTGGATGAGAACGGGGTGGTCTGGCATCGCACCGGAGATCTCGGAAGGGTCGACAAGGAAGGGTTCCTGTGGATTGTCGGTCGCGTTCATAATGCGATCAACCGGAACGGGAAATACACGTTCCCGGTACGTTCTGAAATCATCATGAAGAAGCTACCGTTCGTTCGCCTCTGCGCCTATCTCGGTGTTGCCGATGCAAAGCTAGGGGAAAAGACGATTTGTGTCATCGCTCCGATGGACAACTCGGATCTGAAAGACCCGGCTCGGTTGAAGGAACATCGAGCTGAGCTTGAGCGAATCATGAAAAAGAACGGCGTGCCGGTGGACGGGGTGGTCTTCAGGGAATCCGTGCCGATGGATCCGCGGCACCACAGCAAGGTCGAGTACGACGTGTTGAGGAAGGAACTTGTGGAGGCCGGCCTTGTCTAATTGGCTTCAGTTCATCAAGGAGCGCTTTGAACCCGTTTCCCATCTTGCGTTGATTTCACTTTTTGTTGCCGCGCACTGGGTGGTTGCGGAAGCGCTTCTGGCAACCTCGATCGGCCTGCCCGCATTGATCACCGTTTTCATCGGGGCGCTCACATTTTTTTTCAAGCTGCGCCTCTACGATGAGATCAAGGATTATGAGGTTGATATCGAGTTTAATCCGACGCGACCGCTTGCGCGCGGGCTTCTGAAGATTGCTGATATGAAGCGGGGAATCGCGGTCTGTATCGTGATCGAACTCGTGGCTTTCGGTTCTCGCGGTTCTGAGTCGTTGGTTGCCGCGGCGGTCGCGATCGGCTACTCGCTTCTGATGTATAAGGAGTTTTTCATTGGCACCCTGATACGTCCTCTTCTCACGACCTATGCGGTCTCCCATACCTTCGTTTCAGTATTGCTTTCGCTTACGCTGCTGATTGCTCTCGGAGATGGAGGCTTGGGATTAGCCGGGACTCACGGAAAAGAACTCCTGCTTTTCGCCCTGAACAGCTGGTGCCTTTTCAATGTTTTTGAATTCGGGCGAAAAACCTTTTTTTCCGAGGAGGAGCGGGCGCGCGTTCCGTCTTACTCGAAGGTCTTCGGCAGAGCCGGGGCCGTCGTTCTGGTGTTGGGTATGGCGGGCATGTCTCTCTGGCTGCTGCTCGCAGGGCAGGTGCTTGGCGGGATGACGGCGGGAGCGGTCGGTGTCGCCATCGCCCTTCTCGCGGCAAGCGGGATTATTCTGGCCATAAAGAACGGACGACCTTTTGGAAGCCTGTACCGTGCCCTGACTTCCGTTTACATTCTAGCAGTCTATGCAATCGTAATTGTGGCGAGGAGATGCGGATGTTGATCACAGCGCAAAGCACGGAGGCCTTCGCAAAGCGCGAGGCCGGCGGCAAAGGCTATAACCTTTACCTGCTCTCAAGAGAGGGATTTCCGGTGCCCAAATGGGTGACGGTTTCCGCGCGGACATTCCGTGAGTTTCGCGAGCAAACCGGAATAGACGCCGCTATCCGCTCCAGGCTTGCGACGCTGGGGAAAGGAAGCGCGCAAAAAGATCTCGAAGCGGCTGAAACCTTCATTCGAGAGCTGATCATGCGCACGCCTCTTCCGGCGGACATCGATTCTCTTGCACGCTCCGCGTACATTGCCGTGGCGGACGGCCCGATCGCCGTGCGCTCTTCCGCGGCGGATGAGGATTCCGCGCAGCATTCGTTCGCCGGGCAGCTCAGCAGCTTTCTTTTCGTCGCGAACGAGGAAGCATCACTGAGAAGCTTGAAGGATTGCTGGGCTTCCGGGTATTCGGAGCGTGGACTGGCTTACCGTATCCAGAACGGGATGGATCTTTCGGTTCCGATTGAAGTGGCCGTAGTTTTTCAGCAGATGGTGGATTCTGAAAAAAGCGGCGTGATGTTCACCTGTGATCCGATTCAGGGAGATGCTTCCAGGATCACGATCAATTCGGTCTATGGCGTTGGAGAGGGGCTTGTCTCCGGCCTCCTCGATGGTGATACGTTTCTTCTCGAGAAGGCTACGGGAACCGTCGTTTCCAGCGATATCGCCCAGAAGAAAACGATGCTCGTCCGCTCCGATGAAGTGGAGGGGACGAAAGAGGTGAACGTGGCCGGTCTGCTTCAGGACTCGCCGTCACTGAAGTCCGACGAGCTGGCGGAGCTCGCTGATCTCGCGCGCAAGATCGAGAAGTTCTACAGATTCCCGCAAGACATTGAATGGGGCTGGCGTGGTGGAAAGTTTTACCTGCTGCAATCGCGTCCCGTCACCACACCTGTGAAGAATGACACGGGATTTCTTTATCTCTGGGATAACTCCAATATCGTGGAGAGTTACGGCGGCATCACCCTGCCTTTGACGTTCACGTTCGCGCATCACGTTTACCATTCAGTTTACGTGCAGTTCTGTGAGATTCTTCTCATCCCGCAGCGGGAAATCAGAAAAATGGACTATTTCCTGCGGAACATGCTCGGCATTTTCCACGGCCGGATCTATTACAATCTGCTCAACTGGTACAAACTCACCAGTATTCTTCCAGGCTTCAAATACAACCGCGGATTCATGGAAACCATGATGGGCACCGGGCAGAGCTTGAGTGACGAGATCGCGGACCGGATCAAACCGCCCGGGTTCCAGGAGAAACTATCCTCCAAGCTGCGGCGCACGATTTCCGGTTTCAAGTTTCTGTATTTTCATTTCACGGCGCAGACCATGGTGGATGAGTTCCTGAAGTATTTTCACCAGGTTTATGACGAGTACCGCCGCAAGGACTTTTCCAGGCTTCCGGCTGATGAGATCCATGTCGTCTACCAGGAGCTTGAAGCGAAGCTGCTGCTGGAATGGAAGGCGCCGATCGTCAACGACTATCTCACGATGGTTCATTTCGGACTTTTGAAGAAGCTCACTGGGAGCTGGCTCGGGAAACTCGGCGATTCGCTTCAGAATGACCTACTTTGCGGGGAGGGCAATCTGGAATCCGCGGAACCCACGCGCGAGTTGATTCGGATGGCTGCCGAGATCGCGAAGAACCCGGCGCTTCGGTCGGTGATCGAGGGCACTCCGAGCGCGGATTGTTACGAGGTTCTCACTCAGCTTGATTTCGGTTCGTTCAAGTCGCGGGTGGATCGTTACATCGATCTGTACGGTTTCCGGTGCATGAACGAGATGAAACTGGAGGAGAAGGATCTTTACCAGGATCCCTCTTTCCTGTTTGTCGCGTTGAAGAACTATCTTAGGTCCGGGCAGATCGATTTGACCGCTTACGAAGCACGCGAGAAACAGATCCGGTCGGAGGCCGAGCGGAAAGTCTTCGCACACCTGAGCGGTTGGAGGCTCAAGATTTATCTCTGGTCCTTGAAGCATGCGCGCAAGGCCGTCAGGAACCGCGAGAACACCCGTTTCTGCCGTACCCGAATTTACGGGCTGGTGCGAGCGATGTTCCACGGCATCGGGCGCGACTTCACCGCACGCGGGATGCTCGATCGGCCGGAAGACGTGTTTTTCCTTGAGCTCAGTGAACTTTCCGGGGCCTTGGAGGGAACCCTTCCTGTTTACAACCTCCGCGCACTGGCCGAGCTCCGCAAGAAGGAATATGCAACGTTCGAAGCGCAGGATCCGGCGCCTCGATTTCACACTCGCGGCCCCGTTTATTGGATGAACGAACATTCGCCCGCCATCGAACAGGATCCGGGCCTTCTGGCCGGACAGGAGCTGCCTCCGAACTGCATGAAAGGGGTGGGCTGCTGCCCTGGAATCATCGAAGGCAAGGTCAAAGTTATTCTCTCGCCCAAGGACGATATGGAACTGAACGGTGAGATTCTTGTGACCTTGAGAACGGATCCGGGCTGGATTCCGCTCTATCCTTCGGCTGGCGCGCTTCTGGTGGAACGCGGGGGGCTGCTGTCGCATTCGGCCATCGTCGCGCGTGAAATGGGATTGCCGACCATCGTCGGGATCCAGGGCCTGACGAAGCGCCTGAAATCCGGGATGCAGGTGCGAATGAACGGTGAGACGGGCCTGATCGAGATACTGGATGACCCTGCCGCGCGTGCGGAGCCGCAAATGGCTCCTGAGCGCGAAGCAGAGGAGGTAAAATGAGCCACCTGGCGATTTACGAGGCAAACGGGATTGGGTTCGCTTATCAGCTCGGCAGCCAGAAGGTGAATGCTTTGACGGATGTGGGTCTTACGATCAGTCGCGGCGAGTTCGCGTGCCTTCTGGGGCCTTCGGGTTCCGGCAAGACGACCCTCTTGAATCTGCTGGGATTGATTGAGCCGCTGCAGGCCGGGGATATCCGTTTTGACGGCAAGAGCCTGAAAGAATCGAATGAGACGGAAAAGAACAGCATACGGCGGTTTTCCATCGGGTTCGTCTTTCAGAGCTTTCAGCTTTTCCCCGTTCTGAGCGCTGAGGAGAACGTCGAGTATTTCCTCACGCGGCAGGGGGTCCGTCCGGGCGAACGCAAGGAGAAGGTCCGGGAAGCACTGACCTCAGTAGGGCTTTGGGAGCATAGGTCAAAGAGGCCCCTGGAAATGAGCGGAGGTCAACGGCAGCGCGTGGCGATTGCGCGGGCGGTGGCCAAAAGCCCCCTCGTGATCATCGCGGACGAGCCGACAGCAAGTCTGGACCAGACTACTGGGCGGGGAGTGATGGAGCTTTTCCGTTCCTTGAATCGGGACAAAGGAATCACCATCCTGGCTTCAAGTCATGACCCAATGGTTCACGAATTCGCGCAACGCCGAATTCAACTCAAGGACGGTCGCCTATGTTGATCCGCGTGGCTTTCAAGAATCTGATGAGAAATCCCAGGCGCACGGCCACCGTCCTGCTGACGGTCGCGATGGGAAGTGGATCCCTGTTCCTGTTTCATGGTTTCAATGCTGGTATCATGAATCAGTATCTGGAAAATACGGTGCATTCCCGTTATGGCCACGGTCAGATCCAGACAAGTGGTTATCGCGAGACCGTCTACGAAAAGCCCTGGGAACATTGGATCACCGACTGGGAGAGCTTGAAGAACCGGATTTCAAAGGTGGAAGGGGTGACGCACCTCTTCCCGCGCGTGGAATTTTTTGCGCTCCTGACGAATGGCAAGATCACCGTGAGCGGTCGCGGTCAAGGCGTCGACGGTGTCCAGGAATCGCAGTTCTTCACGACGCTGAACGTGGAGCAGGGCGCGACTCTTTCGGATCAGCCGGACGGGATTCTGCTTGGGAAAGGGCTAGCACGCGCACTCGATGTGAAAATAGGGGATCGAGTCACGGTCCTTGGCAATACGATTTATGGCAGTATGAATGCGGCGGACTTGACGGTTGTGGGTGTGTTTCACACGGGTTCCAAGGATTTTGATGATGTGGTCTTCAGGATTCCCTTGCAGCAGGCGCACACATTGTTGGACACGGATCGCCTGGAGTCGGTGGCTCTTGGACTCGCCTCGGTGGGTGACTGGGCGAAAGTGGAAGCGGTCGTGAAAGCGGAATTTCCAACCCTTGAGGCGACCCCGTTCGCGGTACTCGACAAGGTTTACTACCAACATTCGGTGGACTGGCTGGGTTCGCAGTTCGCGATCATCCAGCTGATCATTCTTGCGGTCGTGGTACTTGGTATTTTCAATACTGTTTCCACCTCGGTTCTTGAACGCAAGCAGGAGATCGGAAATCTGCGGGCAAATGGTGAATCGTCCATCCAGATCATGCAGCTGCTTTCCTGGGAAGGTGTGGCGCTTGGCGTACTGGGAGCCGCGTTTGGTATCCTCCTGGCTTTTTTTCTGAACGCCACGTTGCTTCGAAACGGCATTCTGATGCCGCCGGCGCCCGGGATCACCCGCCAGTTTCATGTGCTGATCGAATTTCAATGGAGTATGGCCATCGGAGCATTTCTGATGGGCGCCTTTTCGGCCATGGCGGGAACCGTTCTGGCAGGCTTGAGGGTGGCGAAAATGCCGATAGGTGAGGCTTTGAGGTCCGTATGAAGAAATTGATGGCATTCGTGTTGGCCGGAGTTCTCGGTTACTCCCCTGCCGCGCTGGCAAAGCCCACGGCGGAGGAAGTCGTCCGCGCGGTGGATGAGGTCAGGAATCCTGCTGATTCTTTTTTCATGAAGGTCGAAGTCGCGGATGCGGGGAATGACTCCAGGAACGTATTTGAGGTTTCGATCCGCGGCAACAATAGGACGCTGGTGAAAACGCTCGAGCCGGCGCGGGATCGCGGTCGGAATCTTCTGATGCTCGATGAGGAGATGTGGGCCTATGTGCCCAATATCCGGCGTGCGGTACGCGTGAGCCTGGGCCAGAAACTGAGCGGACAGGCGGCAAACGGTGACATCAGCCGGATGCGCTGGAGCGGTGATTACGATGCCGTCATCGAGAAAGAAGATGCCAAAGTGATCGTGATCCTGCTCACTGCGCGGAAAAAGGGCCTGACCTATGAAAAGATTCGCGCATCGATCGAGCCCGGAACTTTCCATCCCATACAGGCGGAATTTCTCAGCCCGAGCGGAAAGCCGCTGAAACTCGCGAAGTACGCAGGTTTCAAGCCGATTGCCGGCAGAGTCCGGCCGACGGAAATCCAGATTCAGGATGCGGTACGTGAAAATGATCGTTCTGTGGTGAAAGTGCTGTCAATGGAGCCCCGCCAGTTCCCTGAATCGCTTTTCAATCAGAACGCACTCAGGTGAAGCATGAAGCCGGGCTTGGCGTTTTTCCTTCTTGCCGTCATTGCCGCCTTTCCTGCTGCAGGGCGGGCGGAGCTTTCGACGGAGTTCGAGGCGGGTCAGCAGCTTTCCTATCGCTTCAATGATTCTGAGTTCACTCGCCAACGTTTTTACCTGAGCGGCAAATCGGAACAGGCCTGGGCGATCGCGGACGGAACATTTGCTTTGAACGCATCGCTCCGGGGCTTTGTTGAAGCCACAGGAGAATCTGAGGCGGAAGTGAACATTCGAAGTCTTTCCGCCGTCCTGAGCAAACA
>Ga0154382_179_pt5 | contig 13341 bp, 12 predicted proteins | sample RifGroB1_FD_105626 | JGI IMG/M metagenome (GOLD analysis project Ga0154382, IMG submission 105626) | Bdellovibrionales bacterium GWB1_55_8 | reverse complement strand
GGCCGGTCTTCTCACGCCCTGCGCGCTTCGGGGCTGATGTGGTCATCTATTCAGCAACGAAGTTCATCGGCGGCCATTCCGACGTGATCGCAGGCGTCGCACTGACCTCTTCGAAGGAACTCATGAGCCAGATCGCAGGTCACCGTGCCGCTCTCGGCGGAATGCCGAATCCGTACACGGCCTGGCTCCTCACTCGATCGCTCGAGACCCTGAAAATCCGAATGGAAGCCCAGCAGAAAAATGCCGAGCTCGTCGCCGCATATCTGGCCAAGCACCCCAAGGTCAAAAAAGTGTATTACCTGGGTCTCCTCAAGGAGACCGATCCCGAATACCCCATTTATAAAAAGCAGCACACGGGCCCGGGTTCCCTGGTCTCTTTTGACGTTGCAGGTGGCGAGAAGGAATGCTTCGCGTTCCTGGACAACCTCCGTATTTTCAAATTAGCCGTCTCACTTGGTTCAACCGAGTCCCTGGCTGAACACCCGGCATCGATGACTCACTCCTCCGTTTCACACGAGATCCGGGAACTTGCGATGATCGGCGATGGACTCGTCAGGCTTTCCATCGGAATCGAGAACCACGAAGACATCATCTGGGACCTCGAGCAGGCGCTGTCGAAGGTCTGACCGTACGCAGGTAGGGGCCAACATGGATCAACCGCCGCCCACTCGGAATGGGTCGCAGGGGACTCGCCCTTGGACTCCCGGTTGAGGCCCCTGTTGAACCAACGATCTCGCGCAAGCGAAGATACGCAAGGCGGTGCCACGCCAACTGGTAGCGTTGCCCGAGTATCCGGAATCCGGTCCGGCTCCACCAGTTCGGAAAACGTCCGAGTTCCCAATGCGCCTGAATCCGAAACCAGACTTCACCTGAACCATGCTCCTTTGTGAGCACAAACCATTCGTTTCCGGATTCTATATGGCCTCTTAACGTATCGTATCGAAACGCCTTCAGCGTGGAATCGGCGCTCTGTCGCTCGTCGACGGCGCCAACAACGACACCGCAGAGATACCTGAGTCCAAACACCTTGATCTCGAGAAGCATTCTTCGTCCAAGCAAGGGATGCTTCGGCTCAAAGTGGCCCACGACAATAGTTGGGTCAGAGAATTCATAATTTCGGATGGCGCGCCAAGCTCGCTCGAAAACGCCGCCCTCGACGGGCGGTCCCGCCTTTTCGAGACCTATCATGGCCTGGCTGAAATAGTGTCTGCCGGCAGATCGGAGTGGCTGCACTGGCGTACCTGCCAGATGACGCAAGCGAGTCTCCAGCTCCCTTTCGTTCCAGCCTAATCCGAGGCGCCACTCAGCCAATGCATCTCCCTTCAATCCGCTTGCACGAGGAAGGTGGGACCTTCGTCCATTTCCGGAGTACCGTCGTGAACTTCGCTGGTCTCCGAATGAATTCCAGAAACCACCCCTTCACCGACCGAGAGCGCGACGCGGTTCACGAACTCCGTCCAGGTGTTGGTTTGCATGGGTTCACCGATCGTCAGAAAACCGAGATAGTGCTTTCGACTGCTCGACCTCGCGCGGCTGCGGATGTGAAAGATCACCTCTCCCCGCGGGTTTCGATACGATCCGAAAGTGATTTTCCCACACTCAGGATGTCCTTCCAGTGTCCCCAAGGTCAGGCTCGTCGGCCTCCGATCCAGAACACGAACAGCGCATTGTCCTGCCATCGGAATCTGAATATCCAAGACGTCATTCAGTTCGAGAGGACATTCGGGAGAATCTTCAGCAGGGCGCTCATCGGCAACCTTTGTGAAGACGGTCAGCTCGCTCGGCGCGAACTCCGGGAACCGCTGACAGACCAGTTCCATGATCTCGGAAGGCTTCAGTCGGCTGTTTTTGATCACCGCCCAGTAATCGCGCTGAAGTAGCGGGCCGATCCCGGCGGAAGCGGAGCGTAGAGCTTTCATTCAGATCAGTAACTGCAACAACGGCACCCCGCCCCCCGGCATACGAGTTGTAAAACAACATGGGAAATGGAAAAAACAAAGGCACGCAACATCGCCGCCGAAAACATAAATCCCGCGAGCCGGGCGTCGCTGAATATCTACGCCGCTAGTCCGGTCTTCCGTGCGGAGCACGCTGAGAGCACTTTGACTCGCCTGATCGAGCAGCAGACCGCTAAAATCCCATCCGACTTTTTTCTCTTTTTAGCACTGGGATCTATGGCTGCTTCCGCCGCGTTCGAGCTGACTAATCGCCAGAAAGCCAGCCGCTTTGTCGGAATGTGGCCCGCAGCCCTGCTCTCAATGGGAATGTACAACAAACTCGTGAAGATTCTCGGTGCACGTTAGCTCAACTATGGCCGAACGAAGGTGCCGTTAGCCGCTTTCACCATATCCACAACGGCAGGGGCACACTTTCCGGAATTCTTGCCAGGCTTTGCCTTTGCATTAGCCGGCGCCCGCTTCACCGGACGGTCCACATCCGGGTCATCGACCACGCGGAACTCGCTCTTCGTGTTCCTTCGTACGGTTTCCTCGTAAACCGAGCGCTCCGACTTCACGGCCAGCGATTCCACGATACTGCGGCCATCATCCGCCATCTCCCGATCAACAAATACCACCAGCTGCTCCTGATTGGTCTCGGCGCCAGTGCTGAAATTGAACGAAGTACCCATGATCGCGGCATCCCCGCTGATGAGCATCTTGTGGTGAAGCTTGCCTGTCGCTTCGAGGGCTTCCCCATTCGCCTTGATGTGGTGAGTTCCATATTCGGGAGGCGCGATCCGGATGTTCTTGCGGAGTTCATCGAGTTGCTTCTCCCCGAGGGTCTTGCGCCAGGGACTTTCAGCAAGTTCCGCATAATGTTTGGTGTCGCCCTCCTTCTGCAATTCGAGGCCTGACATTTTCAGGAATCCGCTCCAGGGCTGAACGGAAAAGCTGGTGTCCGCGACCGCTTTGAATTCAAATCGCCCCGCCTTCGCGGTTTCCCGCGCCGCACGCTCAAGCAAAGCTTCCTGAACGCTGTCTGAAGAAAACGCGAATTGCGCCATGTGGACGGGCCCGTCGGTTTCCCGAACCACGCGCGCAATCATATTGTGATTGACGCTCTTCAGGCCTCCTCCCGGCGTAAACGTGATGATCATATAGGTAGGTTTGCCATCTTTACCAGTCGGACCAAAAAGCTTGTAGGCTCCGCTCATCGGATACTGCGAACCGCGAAGCTGAAATTTCGGGTCGATCGTCTTTGTAAGTTCGTGATTCACAAGCTGAGAAAGCAGGTCGCTGTCGAGCGTGATCATGTGATTTGCATTGGGCACGGAAAAGCTCGGGCGAGGGGTCATTTGAACGAGATCGCCTTCCGGACCGATACAGGATTGCGTAAGATTTCCCGAGGAGAGCAGGACCCGTCCCTTGCCCGGGATATCCCAATCGGTCGCGATCATCTTCTGATGATTCAGGCCGACACTGTCCACCTCATGCACAAAGACTCCTCCGGTACGAAGGCGATCGCGAACTGCTGCGACCTCAGGCCGCGCTTCCGCCACATTGGCATCAATACCGACCCGGATCTCCTTGCCCTTGCCTGCCAGCGCGACCAGATCGTCCGCGACGTCCATCAGGTCAAAGTCGAAGAAATTCATGATGAGTCGATTTTCCGTGGAGCCAATGAAAGATCTCACCACTTGTTTCAGATCATCAGCCGGCTTGCGAACGCCCGCCTTGGTGATTTCATGATTCACGTAAAGCTTTCGATTGAGATATGCAGCCTGCCCAGGTGCCGTTTCCAGGACATGAGCCTCGAGCGGATTATTGAGCTTCTGGAAACTTTCCTTTACCCCGTTGTCCTGGATCAGCTTCCGGAACTTATCACGCCAGATTTTTCGTTCGGCGTTCTGCGAAGGGTCCTTCGGGTCCACAGAAGGCATTTTTGCCAGGTACTCGTCGAGTTCGTCCCAGAGTCCCGGATTCTTCTCGAGCAGCAGCATGAACTGGGATTCCGAGACCTCCTTGATCGAAGTCTCCGTGAAGTTGAAAAGAGCAGCCGTTTTCGGGTCTACTTGCAGCTCTTCACGGAACACCTCCCGCAAAAAGTCCCGCACGGGTTTTCTGGAGAGCAATTCGCGCGAATACTCGAACATTTTTGCGTATTCGGGAGCGGTTTGTGAAACCACTGGCGGTTTTGCGTAAACAGATACGGCCGCGATCGCCGCCAGGCCTGCAATGAAACTTCGAAAATAGGACAAGGCGTTCCCCCTCATGTTAGTTCGTACACCCCTGCACGCGGCCGGGTTCCATGCAGAAATGCAGATGATTGCCGTGCCCCGGACAGGACTGCACGCGCTTGCCGATGTCGGTCAAAGGATTACTGAGATCGCAGGCCTGCGGTCCGTGACCGAGGGCGGGATCGGAAATGAGCGATGGATCATTCAAGTAAATGGGCGTAACACCTGATTTGACCAGCAGTTCCACGAACCGGCGAGTCAGCGCGGCATCGTATTGCCTGGGCTCAAGAGCCAAATCCATTGGAATTTGTTTGCCATCCTTGCGGAAAGGACGCATGTCGACACAATTTCCACGAAAATGAAAACGATGGCCGAGAGGGTCTTGAACCCGCCCCTTCGCCTTGCCGGGCGTGATGAACGAGAAATCCCCGATCTGCGGAACACATTTTTGCGGATTCTTTTCCCGGCAAAGATCCTGCCATGCGCTCGTGATTCTCGATAGCGCACAAAGTGAATCGGGGTGAGCCCATACGTTGGAACCAGCGGGAGAGCGCCCCTGATAATGCACAAAGCTTCCGTCAAACGACTCCTCTGTGATTCCGGCGCCCCGAGGAGGATTGAGCGTTCTCATGGGAACGCGAGCCATGCCCCAATCGTTGATCTCGAGATCCTGCAAACCGAGCGTTCTCTTTCCCGCGTACACACCATTCAACGTATCCTGAAGCGAGACCATTTTCTTGAAATCAGGTTCCGGAATGCTGTCCACCCCGCAGCAGCTCTGTGCTGAAGGCATGACTGCCACCGGGGTTCTGAACTGCCTGCTCGCCGGATCGTAGGTTGCGAAAATGTAGCTGAGCTCCTCGGCAGCGCCCGGGGCCTCACGGCACCGCAGAACACGATAGAAATCCCCGTTCATCAAAGGCTTTAGCGCCATCCCTGAGCCGAAGCTGGCCACCTTCATCGTTGAGAGCTGCAAAACGGCGATATCGCTCTTCACCACGAAGACATCACTGTCATTCAGTTTCCGGAGCGCCCTTCGCGAAATGAAACCCTGGTCCCCTTTTTTCACTTTTGGGCCTGCATAGAATTTCGAATAACGGGTCTCGGGGCGCACGACCTGAATTTTCACCAGATGATCGGAACTGACAGCTTCCGCCACATTTCCGAACACCTTCACCCGCGTGCCACGTCCGATCCATTTGGAATCAATGCCTGTGCGACTCTTGAAAAATTTTTCGGCGGATACCTCATCCTTGCGATGCCCGGTTTTTCGTCCGCGCCCTTCAACAACCCGTGCGGTTTTTCCGAACTGAAAGGGTTCCGCGGTATTCTCTGAGACGGTGGTCAGATAAAACGGTGAGGTCGGTGTTAAGTCTTCCCGGCATACCTGGGCAATGGATGGCACTGGCGTCCAAAGCGCTAGCCCTGCGATAATGATTAAAAAAATTCGCGCCACAATGCCCTCTTCTGACTATTCGGAGAAGTTCATCAAGGTCTGAAGCAGAACTCCGAACTATACCGAATCAATTCACTCAAGTATAAGGACCCTCTCTCCGATGAGTACCCTGACAATTCCTAAATTTTCTTATCGGAGGCCTTCTCATGCCCAAGATTCGGCTGGTGCGGGAGCGCGAACAGAATACTGAAGTAAGCGGAGACCTGCGAGGCCTCGGAAACGATCCCCTCTTAAAAGACGCTTTCCCACGCTCGGTCCTGATGGTGAAACTCGCGACTCAGAGCCACCCCCTTCATCAGCTCGCAAGGCTGCACGGCTTTTCCGTGGAGTGGCACGAGTCGCAGCACCTGCTTTCGATCGCAAAACGTGACCCGAAAGACGGAGAACACAAGCTGGATGCAGTGGATCTATTCACCTTTCTCTTGAGCGCGTTTCAGAAGCTTGGCGAGAATTTCTCAGCGAGTCTCATTCAGTGGAACATCCTGCAGTCGCGCATGCACGATGCGATTCGTAATCAGGAATTTTCCGCCTCGCGCCATCTGGTTCAGCGGTGGGAACAAGGCCATAAGGACCACGCCCTCACCTTGGATGCGCCGAGCGCCCATGCTCTTCATCAGTCGGGATTCATGATTCACCCGCACGCGACTAAAAACACGCACCTGTCATTGAACCAGCTTCACGAGCATCGCGAAGCGGTCCTCCGTGAAATCCGAACCTCCTATGAGCACTCCTCGGAAAGAAAGGCAGGCTGAAGATGGTTCCAATTCTGTTGCCGCTCTACCTTGCGGCCATGGTCACGGTGCCTCTGTGCATAGCAGCGGCTCCGGTCCTCTTTGCACCCACTCCTGCGCTTCAGATGATGTTCCTCGCGCTCTCACCACTCACCTTCCTGGTAAGTTATCTGCTGACCGCCGGACTGCTGAGCCAGACGGGCAGGAAAGCGATCATCGTAGGCAAATTCCCCCGGGATCTGAAGCATCCGGTCTACGGGCCAAGACGTCTTTATGCAATCTGCTGGAATGCGATCTATTTCTTCACGGGTCTTTACTTCATCTACCTGTCAGTTCCCGTCCTGAAGAAGGGGATGTTCCGCCTCTTCGGTTATCAAGGGAACCTCGATTTCACGATTTACGCTGACGCCTGGCTTAGGGACCTCCCGATGCTCCATATCGGAAAGGGCGCCTATATCGCGAACAAATCCACCATCGGCACGAACATGTGCCTGGCTGATGGCTCCACGATCGTTGACCATGTTGAACTCAAGGACGGGGCGCTGATTGGGCATATGTCCATCATCGGACCTGGCCTGAAGTTGGGTGAGAATTCCGAACTGGGCGTGAACAGCGCGCTAGGCATTCGCATATCCATCGGGGCACGCGCCAATATCGGCCCCGTCGCATCAATTCACCACGGCGTACGCATCGGAACCGATGTCGAAGTAGGCGCCTGTTCGTATGTAGGCCTCCGTGCTTCCATTGCAGATGGAATCAAAATACCGACAGCAGCGAATATTCCTCCAGGTGCCTCCATCAAGAGTCAGGAAGACGTCGCCAAATACTACTCATCGGAAACAGCCATGCTTACTGAGCGGCGCGCCGACTCCGCACGGAAAATGTTTGCTGTTGGGAACCTCGCTGTAGACCTAAAAGACGGGTGAAGTAGACCCATGGCAGAAAGTGGAATCACCAAAGAGCTGAAACAAAAGCTCCTTGAAAGTACCGTCGAAAGACTCGCCTATGTAAGCTGGTTTTTGTCGGGTGCCTTGACCATTTTTGGTTTCTCCTCATTCCCTTTACTTCAAAGCTACGACCAGAACCTGACGCTATTCGCGAACGTCTGGCCCCGCGTTCTCTTCAACAGTCTGCCACTCGTGGTTCTTGCGCTCTTTATGAAAAAGGGGAAGGCGCTTTCCTCTGCACACAAAATAGTGATTTGGACGGTGTCCGTCTGCCTCATCTTCGACGCCGCAGCAATGGTACACGTCTGGCCGCTTGCGCTACAGGGCTCTGGCGAGCTCTTGCTCCATGTACACGGAACTAATGTTGTGTTTTTCGCCGTAATTCTGATCGGACTTGCGCCATCGGTCTCACGAGCTATTGCGAGTTACCTGATTCTTGGGGCATTAGCCTGGACCCCGCTGTTCACTGTCGCGGTCCTCGCGGGAAACCCTGCCGTGGCGAACACGATCATCGGGGATACGCTTTTTCTCACGCTTTGCGCGTCCTTCTTCGGTGTCGCGGTCGGAAAAGTCCATGGTCGACTGGCTTCCTATGAAGCGAACAAGGAGCTGCAGGCCAAGAAGTTCCTGGGTCCACTTCTCTCTCGCGCGATTTACGACAATAAGAGCGCGCTTTTCGCCCGCGTCCGTCGCAAGGGTTACATCATTTCGATCGACATCCGCGACTCGACCGAGCTTCAAAAGGAGCTTCGCGAAGACTGGCTCTCGTTTCGTCAGGAATACTTTTCGATGGTCGCTCGCGTGGTGGCAAAGCATAACGGGTTCATTCAGAAGACGGTGGGCGATTGCCACGTCATCAACTTTGGTGTGATGGATGAAAGCCCCGATCTCTCTGACATCCCTGGCATCGCGACCGATGAGGCGCGGGCCGAGGAACGAAGGCTTGAAGCGGTCGGTCTGGCCGCATTCTCCTGTCTGGAGGAAACGTTCAAGTCCTTCCAGGAAATAGCCCGTGAGCATTTCCCCGACCGTGCGATTCGCCTCGGCGGCGGGATAGACAAGGGAATCGTCGAAAAAGGCATTCAGGGCGATGAAAACACACTTCTCGAACTGGACGTGAACGGTGACCCCGTGAATTGCAGCAACCGCCTCCAGGAGTACTCAAAAGCTCTCCAAAAGACCTTTTATTCCGACTCTTCCCTGCTTGTGATCTCGCCCTTCGCCGCGGATCACCTGGGGAGCCTCGCGGAATTCAGGCGTGTCGAGACGGTTTCCTCGCCAATTCGCAACTACCCGCTCATCCGCTGGGTCCTGGTTCGGGAATTCCAGTCGAAAAATTTCGCCGGCTCCGCTTCTGAAAAAGTGGAACTGCTCGCGGCTTAGGACCAGCTTCTCTGGTAGAACCGCCAGCGGCGATAAAGCGGGGCGCCGAGATCCCGCCAAGGCTTGTTCATGGCCTCATTGTCCTCAAGAATCCATGAGGCCTCACCGCCGATAATGCCGCGACGACGCGCGCGCAGGAACGACTCATAGGTGAACAATGCGAAGATCCCGCCCCCGCGGAATTCAGGTTTCACCCCGAGCGTGAGAACCCGGACTGACTTCAGGAGCCTTTTGCCAATGAGCAGCTTCAGAAAGCCCGTCGGGAAGAGCTTTCCGTTCGGAATGCGCTTGAAGATGTGATTGTAATCCGGAAGGGCCAGCATGAACCCGGCCGGCTTTCCGTCTTTTTCAGCGATGAAAGCGAAATCCGGGTCGAGCAGGAACTTCATGTCTTTCGCAAGGTGCATGAACTCATCGCGAGTCATGGGGAAAAAGCCCCAGTTTTTCTCCCACGCCGAGTTGTAGATCTCGAAGCAGATTTCCACGTCGCGATCGTAATTCTTCACATCGAGGCTCCGGAACGTGAGCCTTGAATTTTTGCGGATTCTCTCGGCGTACTCAATCACCCTGGGAGGGAGCCCCGTAGCCATATCAGTTTTGATGGCGTAGGCCACGGTGTCTTTGACGCCTTTCAATCCGGCGCTTTCGTGCAGCGTTTCGTAATATTTCGGATTCCAGGTCGTCATCAACGTGGGATGCTGACTCTGGCCCCTGACCAATAACCCGCATTCATGATTCGTCGAAGGGTTCATCGGCCCCATCATCGCCTGCAGACCGCGATTTTTCAGCCAGTCCTCGGCTGCCCCGAAAAGCGCGTCGGCTACAGCCTGGTCATCAATGGCTTCAAAATAACCGTAGAAACCGGTGCGATCCTCATGAAACTCATTGTGACCGCGGTTTTCGATCGCAGCGATTCGACCGACATCGCGTCCGTTTTTCACGGCAAGAAAAAGCTGGATATCGGCGCGCTTATAAAACGGGTTTTTAACGGTGTGTAATGAATCCTCGACCGACACCTGCAGAGGAGGAACCCACTGAGGATGATCTTTCGAATTGTAAATGCTCCAGGGCAATTCAAGAAATCGCTTGAAGGAAGCGCTTTCGCTGCTTGCTGTGGATGCCCCGTTCACGGATTGGCCGGGGGCCGCAACCTGGAGAATGCGGATATGAGAATGTGTCATAGCGGGACGTTAAGCCAAAACGCGTCCCTTGAAAAGGGCCTATCGTGCTCAGCGCGGTCAGCACACGGTCAACGCGCCATCAGCGCATCGACAATCGGCCCAAGCGGCTGCTGGTATTGCGAGGCCTGTCTAGCGGCATTTTGCCAGCTCCAGGGAAGCGTATCCCCGCTTCGCCAGCGACCGGTTGCAAGATGGTCATAATTGGATCGGGACCTGCTGCCTGGCACAGGTACCCATAAGAAATCCGGGTGGCGGTTGGAATACCATTCCCCGCCGATAATGCCGCCGCTGGAATCGAGTTCCAGATCATAAAAATACCGAACTTTCCTGAGCCGGTCACGCGTTGGATTGTCCGTTTTGCGATGAGACGGCGGGACCTCGACCATGTACTTGACGGTCATCGCGATTCCTACCACCGATCGCGCAGAGGAGGATCTGTAGTATCGGAAAGGGTCCCTCGTATAGGAACGCAGAGGAATTATGGCGTCCTTCAAGTTCTCCTCGTTCAGGCCCGTCTGCGGATTGAAATAGGTGTAGCTGTAGGAGAACAAGGGCTGGTTCCAGACCTCATAATCGTAAGTGGCGTCCATCACCATGCTGCGCTTGGCGATGCCGAGCTGGTGAGTGATCGCCAGGTGCCAGGTGCCCGGATTGGTATCGAAGCATCGCTGACTCACGACGCGTCCATTGGCATCCGTGGCCGGTTTCGATTCCTCGCATCTTCCGCCCACGAATCGAAGTGACTGTTTTCCGTATGCCCAAAGCAACGATCCCAATGCTTTGATATCGGACGGATAGAAGTTCAGACGCGTCCTTCCGTTGGCCGCAAGAACGCTGACCACTTTTGAAGGCCGCGGATACATGAAGGACGCTGCCGACCAGCCCTCGCAGATACCCATCCAGGTTTCCACGAAACCGCGGTTGTAATAGTAATTAGCCCCGAGCTGCCACATCCCGGCCGTCAACGCGCCGTTCACATCACCGACAAGCAGGTCGTATTTTTCCGAAGGTGCCAGCTCGTCAATTCGCGCCTGATCCCCCCAGTTCAAGATCGAGTTCACGGAGTTCCTTAGAACGTAGTTGCGGTTCACGGCCCAGTTCTCGGACGCGGGAAAGAAAGGGTCAGCGTACCGAACGCCGAGAATTCCCTGATAAAACGCCCAGTAATCATCAGACCAGGGTTGTTCGGATAATTCCGCCGCCTGAATGCCCAGTGTTTCAAGTTCTTCCAGCGTATTTGCCCTGACAGGCACATCGACCAGATTCTCAACCCGGTCCTCGCCCCAGATACCAGAGAGTGGTCTCCCCTCCTCCCCTTCTCGTGCATCCAGACAATGAAGTTCCCCGTTCACATTCATGCACATCCGCTTGCGCGTACGGTCGCGCGCAACCACATAATCACCGGAGGCGATCTGTTCGATGGAAAAACGTGACTCAATCGCGGGAATGACCGCGCCGCTCGCGTCTCTTTTTGGAACGCGCTGGTTCATTGCGGCAACCGGGTCGCGATGGAAATCGCGAAGCGCCGCCTCTATTTCCTTGGCGAGCTCCGCATCCTGATTCGCGAACGCTCCCGGCGTTGAAATCCACTGCGCCGCAAGAATAAGCGACGAATAGGATGCCAACCGGAACAGTAAACTTGTCTGCATACGCGTCTGACCTCCTGAAACGTGGCCCGTGAAAGGGTTCCGATTCAAGAATGAGGCCGCACGCTTACTGCACGAGTTTCAGCTGGCTCTGTTTTTCCGCGTCAATTTTATTATAGTCAAGTTCCGAGCCCATCATGCTGTGCGGGATCAGGTACATGCTGAACATCACCAGAACCGCGCCAAGGACCCAGGCCTTCGGCCGCGAAGCGCGGTGAACGCCATAAAGGCCCGCTACCCAACCCAAAAATGCAAAGAGCGTTTTGTTATCGGTCAGATCATGACCGAAGGGAAATCCTGTCCAGTAAGCGCCAAAGGCGTATTTTTGAACGAGAGGTCCCAGCAACATTCCCCCCAAGCTCAGCGCGCAAAGCGTGGCCAGGGTGAGGTTCTTCAGCTTCGGCTCCGTTCGAATGGTCTCAAGCCCCGTGCGCGCGGAGAGTAAGAGAGCCAGGAACATGAAAATGATATGCGGCACCAGCACGAACGAGGGAACCTCCCCCTTGAACCGAATCACCACGGTTCCGGTCTCGGGCAGGTTCTGAATTTTATCACCATGCGCAAGCGTGACTCGGTACTCGAGCTTACCCGCTGGCGGTTGCCCGGGAAGCGGAGCACGCAAAACGTTTTGCTCCGCGCGGAGCGGAACAATCGTCCAATCATCGCTCGTCTTGAAGCGCTTCCATTGAACGAACCCCGTCACTGCCGGATCAGCGGATGGAATCTCGACGATATGATCATTGCTTCCACCCTGGCTTCGCTTCAATTTGTATCTTGTTCCGGCTGAAGCCCCGAGCTCGATTTTTCCACGAAGCGGATAAGTCGGCCCCGACCACCTTTGATACAAAGCAGTTCCCAGAGTGAAAACGAGCGCCACCGCCCAAAGGGCGGAGGTCTTTGTGACGAATTTCGACATGGCAGATAATCCACCATCGAAACCCGTCACACGCAAGTTTAATTCAACAGATAGCTGTCCGCTTAAACGCGTTCGAAAACAGTAGCGATGCCCTGACCAAAGCCAATGCACATCGTGGCGACGCCGGTGCGGGCACCTTTCGCCTTCATCAAATGAAGCAAAGTGCCAGAAATGCGGGCGCCAGAGCATCCGAGTGGATGTCCGAGCGCAATCGCGCCGCCATTCAGGTTCACTTTGTTCTCCGCATGATCGAGGAGCTTGAGGTCCTTGAGCACCGGCAGTGACTGGGCTGCAAAAGCTTCATTCAGCTCCCAAAGATCGATATCTTCGAGCTTCATTCCAGCCTTTTTCAAGGCCTTATGAACAGCCGGAACCGGTCCATAACCCATGATCGAAGGGTCCACGCCTGCGGTCGCCATGGCGCGAACCTTCGCCATCGGCGTAAGCCCCCAGGCTTTGGCGCGATCGGCGGACATCACCAGAAGTCCGGAAGCGCCGTCCGAAATTGCGGAGGCATTTCCCGCAGTGACCGTCCCGCCTTTGGGATCAAATGCGGGCTTCAACTTGGCCAGGCCTTCGAGCGTCGCATCGTCGCGAATCACTTCGTCGAAATCGCACTTCTTCAGAAAGCCGTTTTCGTCGTGTCCCTCGATGGGTATGATTTCATCCTTGAAACGGCCCTGACTGCGGGCTTCGCTCGCCTTCTGGTGTGACCTGAGCGCGAATTGATCCTGCGCCTCGCGACCAATCCCGTGCATCTTCGCCAGCAATTCCGCCGTAAGGCCCATCATGCCCGCTGCCTTTGCGGCATGACGGCTCATCGCGGGGTTGAAATCAATTCCATGAGTCATCGGCACATGCCCCATATGTTCGACACCGCCGACAACGAAAACCTCCCCGTTAC
>Ga0154382_195_pt2 | contig 14347 bp, 11 predicted proteins | sample RifGroB1_FD_105626 | JGI IMG/M metagenome (GOLD analysis project Ga0154382, IMG submission 105626) | Bdellovibrionales bacterium GWB1_55_8 | reverse complement strand
TGAGGCCTGCTGCGAGGCCGAGGACACCCGTGGAAAGTCCTTCGACAGGTACTGGAAGCGCTTCACGAGTCCGCGCCGTCGTGGATCCGAGTTGCGCCCTGGTGTTCCCGCCCCAGCAGCGGACGCCACCATCGATAAGAACGCAGCGATGCGAGTGACCGGTCACCATCTTTTGAAGCTGCATTCCTTCCGCGCTGATCGTGATTTCCGACTCGAACCTGTTGCCGAGCGAATCCACAACGATCAGGGTTTCTGTGCCAGGCAGATCCGGCGCAGTGTAGGTCCCTTTATTGTCGAGGAGTCCTTTGCCTCCGGCGAGCGAGAACTGGTAGGGAGGCACACCGCCGCTCGCGATGAACTGGGTGGTGTCGCCGACCGTGATTGTCTTGGATGCAGGATGGACTGTCAGGGCGGGCTCGACGACTAGCTGCGTATCCATGAAATTGCCTGCCGAGTCCTGCACGCGAACAGAAACTGTTCCGGGAACTCCCGCAGCAATAAAGTCGCCCGATACCGGGTCAACGGATCCTATGCCACTCAAAATCGAGAAGGTAACAGGTGCAGCCCCGCCCTTTACGATCATCCGGTTGTTCACCATGATGGTCCGGACATTTGGCGACAGTTCAAACGCGGGATGGATCTCAACGGGCGCTTCACTGCGATTTCCCACGCTGTCTTCCACCGCGACCGTGTCTGTGCCGATTTCGGAAGGAGAGCGGTACGAGCCTGATGGATCGATCGAGCCGTCACCACTTACAAGTGTAAAGCTATATGGAGGTACGCCTCCGGAGGCGACGAAGCTGTAATTCTCATTCACCATGATATGGCGGGGAGCTATCAACGCCAGAGCCGGGTTGATCGTAACCAGAGCTTCGCTCGAGGTACCCGAAGAATCGGTCACTTTGAGAACCGTGGTACCGGCCTCGGCTGGTGCGACGAATTCGCCGGAATCCCGTTCGATGGTTCCGCCACCTGAAACAATGTCAAAGGCATAGGGAGTCACGCCGCGACTTGCTTGAAAGGTGAATCCATTCGTCACGGCTAGCAACTTTGTTGATGGATGAATCAATACTGCTGGCGCATAGGTGAATGCCGACTGGAGCAGCCCGCAGGCCCGGCTGGGGTTTGCGACCAGTACGTCCACCTTCTCTGGTGCGTGCCGGGTGGTGCGACAGGTGAGCGTTGACTCATTGAGGTGCGAAACCGCTGAGCAGCGTGCTTTGCCGATCATGACCAGCGCGCCAGGTGCAAACCCACGACCCTGGATCGTGACGAGAGTGCCGCCCGAACGGCGCCCATCCGCGGGTGAGATGGACTGGACGACGGGGGCGTTCTTCTTCTGATCCTCCGAGCAGAGATCCTCGCGATAGGCTTTGCTGCGGCTCTCGAGCGAGCTGCAGGCAGCGGAAAGCCCGGCCAGAATAAGAATGACGCTGGAGCTTAAAATGGGAAAACGCATATGCACTCATGCATTGTATTGAATGCGGCTCGTTCTGGAAAGAAGGTTCGCGACTGTCAGGGCCGGCGGGCAGCTAACGAACTGAAAACGTCCCGCTTGTCGGGGAACGCCTCGCCCGCGCGCCAGACCAGATCCTCGACCAGTGATTCCTTCCGCCCGAGCTTCACTGACAGGCGAATGGCAATTTCATAGAGCTTGTCGGACTTGCTGCTGTTCAGCATGCCCAGCGTTTCCTCGAGGGCTTTGGGAATGGATCCGGATTTTTCGAGCGACTCAATCTGTGCGATCCTGATTTCGACCGAATTTCTGACTTCATCAGGTACTCTGGAAAGAAATGCCTTCATCTCGCTTTCCAGTCCTGCGGAGATAAGAGCTTCGAGAATCCTCTTGAGAATTCTTGGTTGTTGCTTGGCCGCGATCTCTGCCTTCCGGAACGCAGAGATCGCCGAGGGGGTATCCTTGCGGCGAAGGAAGTAAAGACCGCAGATGACGAGTCCGGCGCTCAGGTAAATCGAAAGGGTCTCATCGAGCGTTTCGAGGGAAGTGGTGGTTTCGTAAAATCCGACAACATCCTCAAATTGCTGGTTCAGAACCGAGAGCCGGATCATCTCCGGAATGCGCTTCAGGGGAATCGTATGATGCTGCACCAGTTGGCGCGCAAAACGATAGGCTGAGACGTGGTCTTTCAGCGTCGTGTGGGATTCCACGATTCCGATCAGGCAACGGAAGTGCTTGTCATTGAACTTCAGTCCTTCCTGGAATTGCTGAATCGCGGCTTCCTGGTCGCCGTCCTGCTGAAAGATTTCGCCCAGCTGAGCGCAGGCCAGCGCGGGCGCGGCGTCCAGGGTTTTTGCCCGTTCAAACTCCTGAAGCGCCTTTTTCCGGTCTCCGGCAAGAAGCGCCTCTCTTCCCAACCGCAGGGTGCTCGTGTAGGGCGACGGAAAGAGTTTTTGAGTCATGACCTCAAGAAGCCGGTCTCGAATGGAACCGTAGGTAAAAGGCTTCAGTAAGACGGCGTCGATGTTTTCGTCCGCGGCGCTGGTGACAAGTGAGTTCGAGTTCTGCGTCGATACGAGGAAAAAGGCGTGGGGCTCGGTGGGCAGATTTTCGGTTTGCTTCCTGAGAAGTTCCAGACAAACCTGCACGCCGAGGGTGCTTTCCGCGATAATGACATGAGGTCTTATTTTATCGGTCAGTTCCTGCGCGTCAGAGGCCATTTCCGCAATCGTGATCTGGTTTGGACGGACGCGAAGCTCGCTCAGCAGGGCGCGGAAGCTTTTCCGGCTCGAGCTCGGATCAGCGATCAGGAATCTTAGCTCCTTGAACGCGTCCGTGAGCTTCTTAACCTCTGGTGTTAATTCCTCCATCGCCTATTCCTGGATTTTCTTGATGAGTTCGCTCGCTTTGTTCTGGCGGTCCGAGCATTCCTTCAAGAGCGCCAGCCAAATGTTTTCGTTATATTGATAAAACTGAACGGTGGCGATGTTGCTGTTGGCTCCGTGTTCTTCGATGGTGCTGATTTTCGCGGTGACCGTGATCTCGAGCGGCTGCACTGATGAATGGCTTTGGGGAGCTTTTTTGCGAAGTATCCGAAGCATCACGATGTGGCCCGAGGCCGCGACCCGTTTCGGAAGCTTCAGGACCATTCCCGCCTCACGAAGTTCTATGATTTCGATCTCCGTGGATTCGACGGACGATCGGGTGCTCGTGTTCTTCAGGGATACCTGGAAAAGGGTCTCAACAAAATCCTGGGTTTGAATCCATTCCGCTTTTGGCATGATCGGAAAATTATAGCGTTTTCCATGTCAGGATGGGGATCGTTTTTCGAGTAACGCGGGGATATAATAAAATTGTCATATTTTCGGATCTAAAAATCATGGAGGGATATGCGGAACCGGAGCAAGAGGAAGCAAGCGGCTATTGTTACATCATTACTGGGCTTGGCGGGCCTGGTGGGTGCGATTTCCTGCAGCCGTAGCGTGAACACGGACCCCGCTTCCCCGTCTCCTTCCCCATCTCCTTCGGTATCTCCCAATCCTGTACCGGTTGTGAGTGCTGCGGCTATTTTCAATGACGGATTTGATGAGTCGCCGGACTGGCAATCGGCGGAATCCTTCTCGCCCGCTAAAAACGCCATCTGGCCCAACACCTGGAAAGATCTCGCAGGCGGACCTTCTGAGCCCCCTCCGCAGAAATGGACCTCTTACCGGGCGGCGACTCCTAAACGCGACGGGCATGCGAAGACGTTCGTTTTGAGTTCTGAAGGTGCCCGGGGTACGGCGGGTAAGGGGATCACTTATAATATCGAGTCGATCAATTACGGGACATGGGTGGGCGGCGGCCTTGATGTTTATCTTGGCAATGAGGGACACAAGGAACTCTACGTCCGATTTTATCTGAAGTATGATCCGGACACTTTTCACTGGGGCACCGTCGTGCCAAATTTCGCCATGCAGAAGCTGATTCGCATTTCGAGGCTCGATGTCCCGTTGACAGCAAGTGTGTCGGCGCAGAAATGGGGCTCTCAGGCTGAGGGGGGGCATCAGATGCCGGTGTTCTTTCCGGACGTCGTGAATAACCCTCACTACAACACCGCGCCAAAGTATGGCCTTCACTTCAACTATTCGCATCGCTACGCGCCCATTTATCTGCCGACGGATGGCACGAGCGGGGTCGATGTCTGGTCGATTCCCCTGGGTGGCGTGACCGAGAGAACTTATGTTCTGGACGGAAAATGGCACTCATACGAGTTTCGCGTTCTGATGAATGGCGCGCCCGATGCTCCGAATGGCGAGTGGGAGTTTTGGGTCGACGGCGGTGGCGATCCAAGCCGACACGTGAAGAAAGATGGCATTCCCTGGGTGCAGGACGGGGCCTCGGTATCGCCGGGATGGAACTGGCTCACGGTTCTGGACAACTCCACCATTCAGCCTGATCCGGAACATGCGAATTCGGTGATGAAGCTCTTCATGGATGATTTCGTGGCCAGCAATCATTATAGCGGCCCGCCTCCTGCTCCCATCAGCGTCAACGCTCAAAGCACGAAGGCCGGGGCTGCGCAGCTCGACTGGACTGCTGGCGAAAATGGCGCTCAGTATCTTTTGAGTGGCTACCGGATTTATTACGGAACGGCTGCGGACGCGCTCAATCAGTCCGTGACCTTGGGAACGGAACTCAATCACGAAATCACAGGCCTGACTTCAGGCCGGCTTTACTATTTCGAGGTCACGGCGGTGAATCAGTCCACCTATGATTTGAACGAAAATGAAAGCCTGCGATCTGTTGCGGCGTCAGTTGTCGTGGACTGATTGGGTGAGGTGAAATGGTGGAGCTAAACGGGTTCGAACCGTCGGCCTCTGCAATGCGAATGCAGCGCTCTACCAACTGAGCTATAGCCCCACGCACCATGAAACGAACGTCACGAAACTCGCATAAACCGGTCTGTTTGTCTAGTACCGCATTGTGCTACTTTGCGTTCATGGAGCTTAAGCGTGACCTGGCTATTGTCCTCCGGTCTGTGCCGTTTGAAGACCGGCACCGGGTGGTGACGGCCATCACGGAAAATCACGGACAAATTTCAGCTCTGGCCCGGAATGCGATTCAGTCCCGGCGCTTTGGCGGTACGCTCGAGCTTTTTGCCGCCGCCGAGTGGACGTTTGCCGACAAGCAGGGGGCTGAACTGTGCGGTCTGCGGGATGCCGTGATTCGCCGCTCGTTCGAAGGCATTCGTGCGGATTTTGATTGCCTCTCGTTAGCCAGCGTCCTCAGTGAATTGATGCTCAAAGTGGCCCCGCAGCGAACATCGGCTCCCGAACTGTTTCGTCTGCATTCCAACTCCCTTGCCGTGCTCGAGGAACGTGGCGCAGATCTGCGGATTTTGAATACCTATCTCGCGAAACTCCTCCAATGGAACGGGACTCAGCCGCGCCTTCAGGCATGCAGTGGCTGTGCGATTCCATTGGACCAGGTGGAAGAGGGGGCGGAGCTGACTTGTCTGGTGGCGAGCGCCGGATGGCTTTGTTCAAAATGCCGAAGGGACGGGCTCGCGCATGTCCAAGGGGGCAGTGATACCGGATTCCAGCAGGCGCAAATCCGATTGGCTCCGCTGGGGATCCTGGATTTTCAGGTCAGTGTTGCGCTTCCGATCAGGCAGGCGAGCCGGGCCGCTCAAGCCGGCCGAAAGGATCAGCTAGACCTGTTTCGGTTTCTTGAGGCACTCCTGGCGTACCATCTGCCGGGCCTGGACCGTCAACCGCTCAAGGCTTTGCGTTTTCTCGGGATAGAATCCAGTCTGTCACCTCAGCCAGAGAATCCCCCACGAAATCGGCCTCTCCGAAGCTGATCTTCGCTTCTGTTTCGCGCCCGGCACCTGTTCGCACCAGCGCCACTGCGCCACATCCCGCTGCGCGGCCGGCCGCTAAATCCGACCCCTTGTCGCCAACCATGTAAGACTGCGAAAGGTCAATGCCGAGGCGGCGCGCGGCGTCGACCAGCATCAAAGGTTTCGGCTTCCGGCACTCGCAGTTTTCGTCCGGGTGGTGAAAGCAAAGTGCATAATGATCAAGTGAGACTTTGTGAGGCGTCAGAAGCTCATCCAGCCGGTGGTGAACCTCGGAAAGCGCATCCCGGGTGAAGAGTCCGCGGCCGATTCCGGATTGATTTGAAACCACGATCAGCAGGTAGCCCTTTTCCTGAAGCCGCTGAAGGGCTGACCCCGTTGTCGGAAAAAGTTTCAGCTGCCCGGCATCACCGAGGTAGCCGGGGTCTTCATTCAATGTTCCGTCGCGATCCAGGAAAACGGCTTTTTGTGGCGGAATGAGTTTCCATTTCCGGTACCAGCTCCAGGCGGAGTCGACAATCTGCTCCAGGCCCTTCTCGGCGCGAAAGCTCAATGAGCCGTGCGCGAGCGAGGAGTCGGCGACCAGTTTCGGCGGGTCTCCGGGTCTCCGGGGGCGTTCGATGGTCGAAATGGCGCGTCCCAGGGACTTTTCGCAGGCGCGGATCACTTCGCGAACGGAGTAGCCGTTTTCGCTGCCAAGGTTGAAAGTTTCGAACACGCCCTGTGGCGTCTGTTTTGTCATGCGGGCTTTTCGCTCGAGCAGGCGAAGCATGGCTGTTTCGTGTGCCCGGGCCAGATCCGTGACATGAATGTAATCACGAATGCAGGTGCCGTCCGGTGTCGGATAATCCGTACCATAGATCTCGACAGGGGTTCCGTTCGCCGCCGCCTCGAGAATTCGCGGTATGAGGTGCGTTTCAGGATCGTGTTTTTCTCCGGCGCGAAGTTCTGATTCCGCGCCAGCGGCATTGAAATATCGCAGCGCGATGGAGTTGAGCCCGTGTGAGTTTGCGAGCCGCTCAAGAATTCTTTCGACCTCGAGTTTGGTTTCTCCGTATGGATTCAACGGCTTCTTCGGCAAAGTTTCATGAAGGCGGTCCGTTCCAGGGTCACCAAATACAGCACAGGTCGATGAAAATATGAAATTCCGGATATCGGCAGTGATCATCAGCTCAAGCAGGGCGCGTGTCTGCTCGACATTGTTTTCCCAGTACTCCTTGGGCTTCTGAACGCTTTCGCCGACGAGGCTCCGCGCCGCAAAGTGCATCACACAGTCGAACTGCTCCTGCTTGAGGAGCCTGGAAACGATTTTTCGGTCTCCCGCTCGGGCGCGAACGAACCGGGCCTGAATGGGGTGAGAGGGCAAGACGAGATCGCGAAACCCTGTGGAGAGGTCATCAAGAACCCAGACCTCATGGCCTTGATCGAGGAGCCAGGCACAGGTCGCGCTCCCGACGTATCCTGCGCCCCCTACGACAAGAACTTTTGATTTTTTATCACCGGTCATTTGAAGGGAAAACCTAACACAAACGATAGATTGGAGGCCATAAAAACCATTTTACCGCTCGAATTCCCGGTGGAAGTGTGGGAGTGATGAATCAAGCGATATGCGTTCTCTCCTCAGACTCAAGAAATTCCTGAAACCTTATTGGCCCTTGATCGCTACGAGTGCGCTGCTCGCCATCCCGCTTTCGGCCCTCCGGCTTGCTCCGGCGCCGCTATTGAAATACGTCGTCAACGATCTTCTGGTGAGCAAAAACGCCCGGATGCTCTGGCTCTTTCCCGTGGCGATCATCGGCATTTATGTCGTCAATTTTGTTGTCCGTTTTTTCCATTATTACCTTCTTCGCGTAGTGGTCGCGCGCGTGAATCAGAATATCAAGAACGAGCTCTTCGAACATCTTCTGGGACTTTCCGCGGATTATTTCACCACTCGAAGCACGGGCACCTTGATGTCGCGCGTGGCAGTCGATCCTCAATACATTGATCAGGGCATCGCTTCGATCAATACGATCGTCCGCGAACCACTGACCTTCATCATGCTGTTTGGTTATGCGCTTTCCCTGAACTGGAAGCTGACGATCATCACCTTTGTGATTTTCCCGCCGCTCGCCTGGGTCTTTTCGGCCACCGGCAAGGCGTTGAAGCGATATATCGGGCGCCTTACCGAAGAGAACGCCAAGCTCTATTCTGCCACGCAGGAGGCGTTCGGCGGCGTACGGGTGGTGAAGTCTTTCGGACTGGAGAAATACGTACGCAGGAAGTTCCGTGAACGTAATCAGAGTTTTACCCGCTTCGCCCTGAAGATAGCGGCGATTGAAGAGGCTGCGCATCCGCTCGTCGAGCTTCTTACCGCGTTCGTGCTGGCTGCAATGATCTACTACGGCGGCAGCCAGGTTGTTTCAGGAGTGATGACAGCCGGCGATCTGCTCGCGTTCTTCGCTGCTTTCGCACTGATGCTGAACCCGCTTCGGGTGATGAACGACGTAAATATCAAGGTTCATCAGACTGCGGCGGCTTGCGACCGGATCGGCGAAATTCTGGATTGGAAGACGAACATCCCCGAAGCGAAGGACGCGGCCCCAATTTCCAGAATTGAATCCGGGATCGAGCTGCGATCGATTTCGTTTGCCTACCCGGACGCGCCGGAACGAGACATCCTGAAAGATATCTCACTCAGGATTCCTCATGGAAAGGTCGTGGCAGTCGTGGGAGCCAGTGGAGCCGGGAAAAGCTCGCTGGCAAGCTTGATCCCTCGGGTGTTTGATGTCACGGCCGGACAGATTCTGGTCGATGGAAAAGACATCAGGACGCTCCGAACGGCGGATCTTCGAAAAATGATCGCTGTGGTCAGCCAGGATGTTTTTCTCTTCAACGACACGATCGAGGAAAATATCCGCTGCGGCAGGCTCTCGGCAACTCGTGAGGAGGTTCGGCAGGCCGCCAGGAGCGCGCACGCTTTTGATTTCATCGAAACGCTTCCTGACGGTTTTGGCACTGTGATCGGCGATCGCGGACAGAAGTTGTCCGGCGGCGAACGCCAGAGGATCTCGATTGCCCGGGCCTTCTTGCGAGGAGCGCCCGTTCTGATTCTCGATGAGGCCACTTCGAGTCTGGACACCGAGTCCGAGCGAGCCGTTCAGGGTGCGCTCGAGGAACTGATGAGGGACCGAACCACGCTTGTCATCGCGCACCGTCTCTCCACCATCCGTAACGCCGATCACATCATCGTGGTGCGTGATGGCAGGATCGTGGAGGAAGGCCGACACGAGGAACTGGTCAGCCTAGGGGGCGACTACGCCCGGTTTCACGCATTATGAAATTCTGGAATGCTCTTCTTGAATCCCTGCACTCGGCGGCTATTGACGAGCTGACCGAGAAATTTCCGGAGCCGAAGCCGGAGCTCGGATTGCCGAAGCGTGCGAGTGGCTTCGATGCGCCCCTGGGTTGTACGAGTAACCTCATCGTTCGGACGTCCGGGGTGGAGGCAGGCCATGCGTTAAGCGGTTGGGTCATGCTGGCCTGCGACGCTGACTTCGCTCGGGCGATCACTCTGGAATCCTTGTGGGGCGAACTTCAGAACCGGGCGCAGCGAGAATTCCTGCGGCGCGGAATCGTCCCAAAATTTTCAGGACCGTCTGTGGCGCCTGTTCGGATTGCGGACACCAACGGTCTTGCGCTGCCCTCACGCGTGATCTGGATGCCATTTCGCCTTGCTCCCGGTCAGCTTCAACTTGGCGTCGGTGTCTGACGGCACGACAAGTGAAAAGCGTTCTTCCGCGGAGGCATAAAATGCATCATGTAAAAGTGGGAAAATGCGATGTGACGACTTGCTGTTACAATACTGACCAGCGCTGTCACGCCGTCGCAATTCAGGTCGGCGACAATGAACCGCTCTGCGACACCTTCAGTCCGGCCGGAAGCCAGTGCGGCATTCGGGACTACGAGGCGGAAGTGGGCGCCTGCAAGGTTTCGGAATGCTCGTTCAATAAGAGTCTGGTCTGCGACGCCCCGGCTATCAACGTGGGCTGGGTGAATAACTCAGCGGAATGCCGGACCTTCAAGCGCCGTTAGACGACTCGAGTTCCACCGTTTTCAGGAAGAGATAGTTCAAGGGTGAGATCTCAAGCTTTCGGACGCGCGGCCCCAGGAGCGCCACGTTTCGCCTGAAAAACAGCGGAACGATGACAGCGTCCTTGTGGAGAAGTATGTCCTCGGCTTTCGAGTAGGCAGCCATCCTGGCTGAGCTGTCGAGAGTCGCGCCGGCTGCTTTCACCAGGGAATCGTATTCGGTATCCTTCCAACGGGTGCGATTGGCTCCGCTTTGTGAGTTGAAGACTTCATAGAAGTTCGCGGGATCGGGGAAATCAGCTCCCCAATGACCGACGAATAGAGCCGCTTTTCCGGATTTTGTTCCGCGATCGAATTCGGCAGGACTCGTGATGCTCACCTCGGCCCGGATACCCAGCTTTTCCTGCAGGGAAGCGCGAAGGAAGTCGCCGAGTTTGTCGGCGCCATCGAATTTGCGAATGAAAAGCTGGAGCGAGGGAAAACCTCTCCCATCAGCGAAACCCGCTTTCGCAAGCGTAGCTCGCGCTTCGAACAGGGTGGCTTCCGGAGACCCCCCGGCCTGGTGGCCCAGGATTCCCGGAGGTACCCAGCATCGCGCCGGTATTTGCCCGCCTTGCAAGGTTGATCCTATTTTCTCGCGATCCACCGCGGCGGCGATCGCTCGCCGGATCGCAGGGTCCCGGAGTGGCCCAGCAGTTACGTTGAAACCGAGGTAATAGGTCGCGAGATACGGGAACTGCGCGAGCCGAGTGCCGGTGCCCTGTTTCTGCGGAGCGATTCCGAGCAGGTCCTCGGTAGTGGCATCCAGAAAAAAGTCGAGCTTGCCTTCGCGGAAGAGTTGGCGGGCTTTCTTGTCGTCTTTCAGAATCAGGATGGTCACGTCATCGATCGTGTCCGAGGCGGCGGTCCATCCGCGGTACGAAGGGTTTTTCTTCAGCCGGATATGACTTCCTTTTTTCCATTCGGACAGGAGGTAGGGGCCGAGCGTCACCAGCTTCTTTGGTGATGTCCAATTTTTTTCACTTTTGGAAATCAGATCCGTGCGAATCGGAAACGTCACCCAAAACGACGGGAGATGAAGAAAATGAGGCACGACGCGTCGCAGTTGAACCTGGAGCTTCTGTTCCGACAGTACGCGAATTCCGACCTGGTCCGGGTGAGCCGTCCCGAGATGGTAGGCTTCAGCATTTTCGATATCAAAAAGGAAGCTCGCGTAGCTCGAGCGGGTTTTGGGTGCAAGGAGTCGCAGCCATGAGTCTCGGAAGTGCGCGGCAATGAGCGGCTTGCCGTCAGACCAGGTGACGTCCGCGCGAATCGTGAACGTATAGGTCTTGCCGTCCGGGGAGATTTCCCACCGTTCCGCGAGTGCTGGACGCGGCGCGAGATCCGGGCCTTCTTCGACCAGCCCTTCCATCAGATTCATGATCACATGGGTTTCGTGGGAACTGCTGGCCAAATTCCAGTCCAGAGTCACCGGATCGTCTGATAGCCGAAAGCGTAGACTCTTTCCATCTGACGCCCAGGTTGAGGCGCACAGCGTCGTAACAGCCACCAGGGGAACGACTGCGGTAAGGACCGCGACCCATTTTTTGCCCATGTGAGAATGTTAGAAGCGTTGGGCCTGCTCAGTAAAGCATTTTAAATCCGGTTGTTAGAAGCCGGAACCCCTGTTATCCCTTAGGGGCTTATGAACGACAACATGAACGAAGATATGGCCCCCAAAGCGTCCCAAACCAACTCCGATCGGCCGGTCTCTGATATGCCCGTGTCCGATCTCAAAGACATGGCGGATCTCGTTTCGCTCTGCAAGCGGCGCGGGTTCGTTTTTCCGTCGAGCGAAATTTATGGCGGAATTAACGCCTGCTGGGATTATGGGCCGCTCGGTATCGAGCTCAAGCGAAACGTGAAGGAGCGTTGGTGGCGCGCCATGACCGATCGCGAGGATGTTGAGGGTCTCGATGCCGCGATCCTCATGCACCCGAAAGTTTGGGAAGCCTCCGGCCATGTTGCAGGGTTCGTTGACCCGCTGGTGGATTGCAAGAAATGTAAATCCCGGTTTCGGGCTGACAAGCTGGACCCTGCGGTCGTCGCCGCAAAAAAGTGTCCCGAGTGCGGTGGCGAGCTGACCGAGCCGCGGCAGTTCAACCTGATGTTCAAGACTCACATGGGTCCGCTCGAGGATTCCGCGTCCATCGTCTATCTTCGCCCGGAAACCGCCCAGGGTATTTACGTTAATTTCGTGAACGTTCAGCAGTCTGCCCGTCAGAAGGTTCCGTTTGGTATCGCGCAGATCGGAAAAGCATTCCGAAACGAGATCACTCCCGGCAATTTCATCTTCAGAACTCGTGAGTTTGAGCAGATGGAGATGCAGTTTTTCGTCAAGCCTGGAACTGACATGGATTGGTTCGAGAAGTGGAAACAGACCCGGATCCAGTGGCATCTCGACAACGGCATCAGGGCGCCGAAGCTCCGGTTCCACGAACACGGCCCCGGCGAGCTCGCGCACTACGCGAAAGCCGCGTTCGATATCGAGTACGAATTCCCCTTCGGGTGGCAGGAGCTCGAAGGAATTCATAATCGCAGCGATTTCGACCTCGGCCGCCATCAGCAGTTCAGTGGAAAAAAACTCGAATATTTTGACGAACAGAGCAAGGATCGTTTCCTGCCATACATCGTCGAAACCTCGGCCGGCTGTGATCGGACGCTGCTTGTGGCTCTCGCGGATGCATACCGGAGCGGGGGCGACCGTGTCTGGCTCGCACTCCACCCTTCGCTCGCGCCTTATAAAGTGGCGGTCTATCCGCTCATGAAAAAACCGGAATTGCTGCAGTATTCCGAGAACGTTCTCGCGGATCTCAAGAAGCGCTTTCGCGCGACATCTGATGACGCCGGTTCCATTGGCAAGCGCTACCGCCGTCAGGATGAAATTGGCACCCCTTTTGGAGTCACCATCGACTATGACACCTTATCTCAGCACACCGTCACGATCCGTCACCGAGACACAATGGCCCAAGAAAGGATCAGCGCAGAAAATGTCGCGAACTACATCCAGGAAAAGTTCGAAAGCTGGGGTAAGTAAGCCAAACGCCAAGGCAAAGGGAAGTCGCTTCGTTTACGTCTTCGCCGGCGGAAAGGCCGATGGATCCGAGGACCAGAAGGCGCTCCTGGGCGGAAAGGGTGCGAACCTTCATGGCATGACGCGCCTGGGATTGCCGGTGCCTCCAGGGTTCACGATCTCGACCGAGGTCTGCACCTATTTCTACGCCAACGAAAAAACTTACCCGAAGTCGCTCGAGCAGCAGGTAAGGCTGGGTGTCGCGAAACTTGAAAAGGAAATGAAGCGCAGCTTCGGCGGCAGGAAGCATCCGCTTCTCGTGTCAGTACGCTCCGGGGCTCGTGCATCGATGCCCGGGATGATGGACACGATCCTGAATCTCGGCTTGAACGATCAGACCGTCGAAGGTCTCATCGAGGATTCCAAGGACCCGCGCTTCAGCTATGATAGCTACCGCCGGTTTATCATGATGTACTCGGATGTCGTGCTTGGGATTCACTCCAATCAATTCGAAAGCGCGTTTGAAGACATGAAGCATGATCGCGGTGTCGAGCTCGATACGCAGCTTTCAGCCGAAGATCTTCAGCAGCTCGTGAAAAAATTCAAGCAGATCGTCCGCACGAACGGAAAGCAGTTCCCGGAAGATCCGTGGGAACAGCTTTGGGGCGCCGTGGGCGCTGTTTTCAGTTCCTGGATGAATCCGCGAGCGATCACTTACCGCCGCCTGAATGATATTCCGGAGGAATGGGGGACCGCCGTTACGGTTCAGTCCATGGTGTTTGGAAACATGGGTGACGATTGCGCCACCGGTGTGGCCTTCACGCGCGATCCCTCGACAGGTGCGAAGAAATTCTTCGGTGAGTTCCTGGTGAACGCGCAAGGTGAGGACGTGGTTGCGGGTATTCGAACCCCGCAGCCGATCAACGAAGTCTCGCGACATGCCGGCGCGGAGACGCTGCCAACCCTCGAGGGCGTGATGCCCAAGGCTTACGGGCAGCTGGTGAAAGTCTACTCCAAGCTTGAAAAGCATTATCGCGACATGCAGGACATCGAGTTCACGATTGAACGTGGCAAGCTGTTCATGCTTCAGACACGAAATGGCAAGCGCACGGCGGCTGCTGCCCTCAAGATCGCGACCGACATGGTTCGCGAGAAGTTGATCGACCGTAAAGAGGCGATCATGCGCGTGAAGCCCGATCAGCTGGACCAGCTTCTTCATCCGGGGCTCGATCCCAAAGCCACCAAAGACGTGATCGCCAAGGGTCTTCCGGCCTCGCCCGGGGCTGCTACGGGTCAAGCGGTCTTTGACCCGGATACCGCGGAGAAGTGGGTGAAAGAGGGCGGAAAAAAGGTCATTCTCGTTCGTCTTGAAACCTCTCCAGAAGACATTCACGGAATGTCGGTGGCCGAAGGCATTCTCACG